>Ga0307507_10000279_pt1 | contig 101058 bp, 46 predicted proteins | sample 7_EM_MG_FD_207223 | JGI IMG/M metagenome (GOLD analysis project Ga0307507, IMG submission 207223) | Populus trichocarpa ectomycorrhiza microbial communities from riparian zone in the Pacific Northwest, United States - 7_EM | ecosystem: Host-associated > Plants > Roots > Unclassified | place... | reverse complement strand
AGTACAGGGGTTATATAACGCTAGCAGGGGTTTAATAAAGCTAGTAGGGTTTTTCTATAAAGCTATACTAGTTAAGTACTAGCGAGATTTATCTCGTTTGCCGCCTGAGTCGCTTACTGAGATAACGGATATCCAGGTATCGGAGGTCGGGGTTAAGCTTGGCGTAACCTTGGGTTACGCGCTATAATTCTAATTCTATAATATAGAGCCCTCTTCTTCTCCTTCTCCATTAATATTTACGCGTTCGGTAGCTTTATTTACCCGTGCCGCGCTTATATGTCTACCCCCTTACCTCTTGCGGATATGGAGTCTCTTAGGAATCTTCTTACCCTATAGTCTACTACGGAAGCCCCCCCAGCCTCCTCCCCCTATAGCCTCCAGAACGAATTCAAGGCCTAAACAGCACGGCTGTAGGATATTTATAAGGCCTAGCGCTTAAAGAATACTACGAGGGCGTACGAGCCAAAGTAAAAAGAGTGGGAGGACTGGTATACAAGACTAGAAGGCAATACGGACGGCACCCAGGTAACGGAAGATAAGCTTTACTTATTTTTAGAGCAGCAAGTCGTTAATCAAGAATCGCAGGCCGCTGGCTATCAAAAACAGAAGTTAAAACGGAAAGAGATATAGAAAGATGGCGAACAGGCAAAGAAGAGGTAGAAGATAACCGCAGGAGGGCCGCCAAGGGGAAAGGCAGCCGCAGGGGTAGCCGCAGCCGCAGGGGAGGAAGCTATAAAGGAGGAAGAGATATGGGATAAGAAGGCCCTAGACGCCCTATTTAACAAGACTATCCAATACTTAGTTATAAATAGCTACGTCTCCGCTATTACTAAGCTCTACGTATAGTAGTCGGAAGGCAAGACCTTACAGCCGCTACGGGGGGCGAAGCTCTTGGCAGTACTAGACAGCGTCCGCCGTAATAAGGACTGGATTTAACGCGTTAACTTTATTAATTAAGGCCTATTTATAATTACTAGCGGCTACAACATCAAAGGGCTTAAAAAGGCGATTACTTAATACTAGGAGATGGGCTCTAAGATACTAGGTTCAGTCAAGTCTTACCTTTAAACTACGGCTGAGTATTTATTAGGTTTGTATATTACGGTCCATATAAAGTATTTACGGCTACCGTTTTCTAACCCGTTTCTTAGGCCATACTACCGTTACCTAGGGTAAGAGTAGATGGGACATTTAGCTTACTAACCTTATCCTTATTAAATTAGAGAACGAAGGGCCTAAACCAGACAAGCCAGCGCCATATATAATTATGTTAATAATATAGGGGAAGCAGAATCAACACGGCAAGGTTAAGTATATAGGCTATATGCGTAATACTAACCCTATCCTCTGCCCTCTCTCTGCAATAGCCTTCTACTTCTTTAACCGCTGGGGCAAGGACGGCACTAAGAGCTTCCCATTCTTTTAGCAGTTAGAGAACTACTACAACCTATACGTCTTCCCTAGTAGCATTAAAGTACCGCAATAGCCATTAAGCTATTATACGCAATTTGAATGGAATAAGAAGATATTCTAGGGGGTAGGAATTTACTTAAAGAAGAAGACCTATAGCGCCTATAAGCAGAGCGTCCGGCACGCCAAGCTTAGCGGTGTTAAGGAGACCCAAATTAGACGGGCCGGACGCTAGAATACGGACGCGATAATAGGAGCCTACCTTAGCTATCTACCTCGCGCGTTTATACGGTTGATCGCCAGCTTCCCAAAGGAAAAAAAGGGCTACTTTCTCCCCCACGCGCAAGAGGTGCCAGAGGAGGCCCTCTGCTTAAAGATATGGCCTAAGACCAACGTCTAGCTAAAACATATGGAGACCTACCACCCAGAGAAGGCTGATAATAAGGTTATATAGCTTGACCTTACAGGCTTAGGATTTCTACGCCTCCTCCATACACTTAGGGTAATCCTATTACAGGACTCAGTAATCCTATATAAGCAGTTCCCGCTCTACCCCCTATAGAAGGACTCCCTCTTCGGCTATAAGGAGTACCAGAGGTTCACTGCGTGGGTAGAAAGCTCGCTGGCCAGCGTAGTTACACCAGACGAGATAATAATACGGAAATACTAGCCCGCCCATAAGGCCATAGCTAAGCTAAGACACAAGGCCGCGATCTTAAAGATAAAGGGGGTTTAATTACGCGTGTAGACAATCTTAGAACGCCTTAGTGAGATAGAAAGGTTATCAGCATTATTCGCACCTATATAGATCCAGTAAGGGAAGACAGGTATCTAGATAGGGCCTACAGAGTCCGTATATCCGTCTTTGGACAGCCCTATACCTATACCTATGTCCGTACCTATACCCGTACCTGTACCCGCGTCCGTTCCTAAACGCGTTAACGGCTAGATTCTGTCTTTGGATAAACCCTCTCCCGTATATCCGACCCCTAGAGAGATACTAAGAGGTCCTTAACTGTCTACTACCGCAGAGCCTGCTTAGCCGTCTACCATAACGTCTACTATAACGTCTACCATACCCCTATAGCAGCTGCCGCAAGCTTCTACTATACCCCCGCCACAGCTGCTGTAAGCTAATGCTTAACCTCTCCCATTTATCCTTAACCCGCAGGCGCTGCTAAGGAAATATAAGATGCTTTAGGGCGGTAATTCGGTGTTCCAGCTCTAGGCTGAGTGGACTTTAGGGCTAGCAGGTGGGCCATCAATTAAAGCTCTCAATCGCTGCTAGGGGGCACACTGGCGGGTTAACGGCGAGGCTATATTCTATAGCCGTCGCCGTAGGATAATTAAGGATATAAGACGGCGCGTAGAAGACGGTACGGCAAAAGATAAGAGACAGGCTATTAACTAGCTAGAACAGCTACAAGGCCGGCGTTCTTTAGATTGGCTTTATAAGAATATCTAACTACTAGACAGGGGAGGGAAAGGGAGGGAAAGGCTCCGTATTAAGCAGTATATATATATATATAATACTATTTTACTATAGGACTACTGCAGTAACCAAGACGCCTTAATATAGGACTCTACTAGTGACCGAGACATCTCGATATAGGACTACACTGCAGTAACCGAGACGCCTTAATGTAGGACTATATACTCTAGTGACCGAGACGCCTTAATATAGGACTATACTCTAGTAACCGAGACGTCTTAATATAGGACTGCACTATAGTGACTGAGACGCCTTAATGTAGGAATAGAGCCTGTTTAGGTGTTGTAAATTCAGAGCAACATTACGCAACCGTCCAGAAGTACCAATTTAACACAAATTATGTACCTTTTTACCCAAAATCGCGTGCGAAAGTACTTGGGGGCGGTCACTACGCGACCTTATGCGGGGTTCGGGCGCGTTATTAGCAGGGGTGGCCCTAACCTCGTATTAACCCGGGTCGTAACCGCGCCAAATCAGCCCCCCCGATATGTGATAGATATCTTGTTAGGAGGGCCGCTAAGGCGCTAGTAATAAGCGAGCTAATAGCAATTTTCCATCCCGGGGATAGAAAATCCTAATTAGCTGGTTTAAGTTAGGGTCTACAGAATGTTATACTCCTACTCCCTTTTAACCCAACCTTTAACTTATATATATAGAGTATTTATATTAACAAACGTCTCTAGTGCCTTATTTAGGTTCGCCTTTATTATCACATTTGCTAGGTTATCTTGGCCATTAATCCATTAAATCTAAAAGAGTTTTTAACGCTTATAGGATTACCAAAGTGCCATAATATTAATTATAAGGCGCTTCTCCTTTATGGTATCAAGCTTAACTAAATACTTATAGAGGGAATATAAGTTGGTGCACACAATTATAGGGATAGTAGGAAGTTTAAGTTAATCTATAATTATCTTTAGGGTAGTTCTAATTGCAATTGCTATATTAACTCTGCCAACTATTCTATATATCTCTAACGCTAGAACGCTTTAAGTGACGCGCTTACTCTTAGTTAAGCTCTAGTAAATAAGATTACTATAAATTATAAAGTTATTCTCTCTAGTAGATTTATTTGCGATAATAATCTTATATCTTAACTAGGAGCTAAAATCTTTATTATTTACAAACAACCTATTAATAAATACAAATAGCTTAGCGGTGGGAAGATAAATAGGTATATAGAGTAGTCCCTAATTAAGATAGTTTATTTACTATAAAAGACGTTTATTTAGGGCAAGAATGTTATCCTTAGTTAGTTCCTGGTGTTAAGCGGCAACAGAGAGATTAAATAAAGCCTTAGGTTAATAGATAGAAGCAATATAAGCTCTATAAGTGCATTATTCCATATATCCTAGCTTTAGAGAATTAACGTTAATAATATTAATCTTCTTACCTTAACCCTTCTGGCGTAAAGCAATAGAATCCTTATTTAGGGAGAGGATGCATTTATTAAAGAGTAATAGTGTTATTAAATTAAGCTTTTCTTTTAGCTTTGCTATAAGATTTGCCTTTCCTAGCTTATCTTCTTTAAGAGCTAAAAATTGGTTGTCTCCTAAGATAATTATATTATTAGTTTATATGCCGCTAATTCCAAATGGAGTTTCTATAGTTATAATAAGGAAGCAGGGATTAAATATAGAAGTAGTTATTAAAAGCTTCTCTTTATGGTGCTTGCTATAGGTAGCCCACTAATAAGTTCCTGCCTTTATAATTCTATATAATAGCTTAAGCATAACTATAATTATATCTTTGGGATATTGGTGGCGAATTTGCTCTAAAAGGTATGCCAATATTAAGCGCTAAAGGTGCGTCTTTAATTGGGTATAGGCCTAAGTAATATCTTATAAATAAACTGCTATTCTATTCTTTATTAAGGAGGGAGCTAGCGTAATAATAACTCACTAACTAGCTTGTTAAATTATAGGAGATTATATAAGAATTACCTCCTTACTATTATTATTATAACCTTAGATAACAAGCCTTAATTTCTTAAATAGGGTATTAGTAGCTTTGCCTTTAATCTTATTAACTATTTTTAATTTAAAGATACAAACTTTATTAAACTTAGTAGGGTTATACTTCTTAAATTTAAAGACTTCTCTTATAATAAGACTATTAATCTCCTACTTGTTAGATACTTAGAAAGGAGCTTTAGGAGTTATAATACAATCTTCCTTTTAAAGCTGTTTTGCGAGCTTAAAGTTAGCCTTCTCCTTAGCTGTTATAAAGGCCATTAATAACTTAACTCTATTCTTAATAACGGCAATAAATTGCTCTTTAAAATTAATAAGATGTTAGCAATTTTATAATCCCTTTAGGTAACCTCTACCGCGTTATAGTTGCGGCACATCTACTATAATTATATTAGGATTGTAGTCGTCTTCTAAAGTATATTAATTATAGTTCTCCTTTAGGGTATCTTTTAGGGCATTCTATAAAGGCTTAAAACTGTTATCTTTGTAGTAAGGCTTAATAATAGTTAAATAGAATTAAGTGGGTTTATAAGGCATCTAAATAGTATAAGTTTAACTATTAATTATAATAAGTTAATATAGGCCTAACTATCCTTCCTTTTTACGCTATACGCGTACCTTAGACTGGAGTGGTAGATTAAGCATAGTTAAGGTATTTAGGCCATTTCTTATTCCTAATGCGTCGTTGACCTAGTATATAGTGTAGAGATATTATACCTCCTTTATTGCCTTATAAATAGCCTTAGCTCATTACACAATAGAGGAAGATAGTAGAGAATTATTAGTTATTTAAGGGTAGGCACCAAAAACTAGCAATATAGGTATAAGTCTATTCGGGCCAGTGGAATTGTTAATAGCTTTAACAGCTATTTATAAGGTAAGTTCTTTACTAGCATTCTCTAGTTTTAAAAAGATAATCTTATATACGCGGCATAATAGCATGTGATATTGCTCTACTTTTCTAACACTATTATATACCTTAATAGGAACTTCCTTAACCTTAATTACTATTACCTTTATCTATTATTAAAACTCTATAGATAAGAAGTTCTTTCCTATATTATAAATAATTTGGTTAGGGGGTTTTAGGTAGATATTAATCTAGTATAATTAAAGGGTATTCTATACATTCCTAGCTAATATATCCTTTAAGAATCGTGCGGCTTAGAAGGAGGTTAAAAAGTTAACAATTTAGAGTACTGGCTTGCTGCTAAGATATATAACGTTAACAATAATATAGAAGTTAAAGTTATAGTTATCTTTAAGGGTGAACTTAAATTAGCTAGGGGACTTCTGGTTTATTTGGTAGTAATAGTAGTATTTTATAAAATACTTAATTGCCTTAACCTTAACTTTATAGCCTACTTACTAAAGAACCCTAAGCAATTAATAAATGGATAGGTGGCCAAAATAATAGTATAGTTAGCGTAACTCTAACTTAGTTAAGTGGCTTTAAGCAATACTCTTTTTTAGTTAATAAAGGAGCAACTAGGGGTAACCCTACTTGTATATAACAGGCACCTAATTATCTCCTTAAATAAGTATATCCTTAAGGTTATTAAGCTTAACGCCTAATTTATTTATATCTTTAATGCAAAATAGAAATGGGGTGTTTATGGAAATAATATAAAAAGTAATATACCCTAAGGGGGTTTAAACCCTAATTGTGCTAAGAGAGATTATAGTACCCTTGCTAAAACAAATTGTGTATTAGCCTGCCGTTAAATAGTTAATCTAAACAGAGCTATTAAGCTACTAAAGGGCTTAAACTTAAGGTTCTCCTACTATAGATACTCCTGCGGCTCTAGTATCTGGCATAATACTATAGAAGACGTTTGCCAAGTATCTATTATTAAAGGAGAATGCGGAGCTTTTCTTTGGCTTATTAAAGATATTTAACTTTATAATAGAATAGAACATAGATTAGTTATTAAGAATAGTAACGGTTTATATGCCATCTACCTTACTATACTTAGTAAAGTATTAGTTAGGAGAGTAGTCCTTAATTTCTATATCTATAAGGAGCTATTTGGTCTTATTAACCTTACCCTTAAGATCTTCTATGCCTTTATATTAAACTAGGAAGCTTTAGAGGTAGGCTATAATAACCTTATAATTTCTAACGTTTCTTATACTCTAATGGAACTTATTATATGCCTTCTTTTACTTATTAAGGGAGTGTCTAGTTAACTAGCAATTTGGCTTTTTATAAACATAGCACTTCTTCTAGTAATTACTTTAAAATAAACCTCTATAAGAACCTCCATAATTGCCTTATAGTTAATATTAATTATACCCTTTGCTGTATTCCCTACTACGGCCACTATATGTTTAGTTAGTCTAGTTATAATTATATTAGTTAGGAATACTTAGTTAGGTAGGATTTTTAGTATAGAACTATTAAGATTCTTATATTTGTATTACAGTACCTATAGCAGAGCGTAGCTCGGCATATACTCCTTTAAATATATCTATAGGTTTATATAGCGCCAAATTACACTTAGGAACGCTACAGTCGGCTAAGATAACCTAGTCCCTTAGGCTGTTCTTATTTTAGTAAGTTTTGGTAAGGCCACGTTAAATTTTCTAGAGTTTATTAAAGAGTAGTTAAAGGTACTCTAAACGAGTCTTTATTAAGTTAGAAGCGATAACTCTTTAGAATATAGTCTCCTGCTATTTAGATATATAAAGCTAGCAATTCTTATTAGTCTTAAAGTGGGCTTTAGTGAGCTAAAGTATTATATTAAAGCTATAGTTTCTACCTACAATATGGTTGTAATAAAATGTCATTGCCTGTCCCTTTAATATAACTAAGAAAGCATAATAAAACTAATGGCATTAGATTTTAACCTTGCTACAGCAGTTATAAAAGACCTGTAGTTTTGTTCTAAGTATGTTATATAATTCTCCTCTAAACTTCTTCTCCTTGTCTAAATATACCTTTATTAGGTTTGTGACTTCTTATAGTAGAGGCTTACCGGTTGGCTAGGGTAAAGGAGCTAGAGGTAGTAGAGGTAGAGGAAGAGTACCTCTAGGTAGGAGAGCACCTTTAGGTAAGAGAGCACCTCTAGGTAGGATAGTAGCGTTCTAGGGGTTTCATTCTAAATTAAAGTTGCCTTCTAAAGAATACGGGTTGGTTTTAGGTTTCCGTAGTTAATGTATAATCTTAGCTTCCGTCCATACTGGTTTCTCTATACTAATAATAACGGCCTGGATATTACTAGTAATTAGGTTACTGTTTTTAGCAACATATACCCTATTCCTATAAAGGAAGTCTTAAAAATTCTAAATAATATTAACATTACTAAGTGCCTAGGTATTGGCGGTCCATCCTATAAAATCCTCCCTAAAATATTCCCACAGCTATAGATCGGCGTAGTGTCTACTTTAGTAAAATATAATATGGTATAGGAGAAAGCCGTTAACTTGTTTTACGGTATAAGTTGTTATATTAATGGTAAATTCGTCCTAATCTTTATTAATAAGTTTCGCGTACGAAGCTACCCCTAGTGGTAAGGAGTCTTCCTAGTTGTTTAAGGTAGGCGTAGCTATGTTTTTAGAGGGAGGGAAGTGTTATTAGGGTAGGGATTATCGTTTAGTACGCGTTCGTTGTTTAGTACGCGTTCGTTGTTTGGTACGCGTTCATGACGTATATTTGCAATTATAGGGCTTAGGACTAGTTCTAGCCTTAAATTATAAAGACTTGTAAAGCGTATTATTCTATATAATAGACGCAAGAATCTATAATCTAGGAAATGCTTAGGACTAGTTCTGGCCTTTAAATCCTTAGATTCGTGGAAGAGTTCTATTTAAGGTTTAGGACCAGTTCTGACCTTAAAAGACAGCTTCCTCTAATATGAGTAGTACTGGTATAGTAGCTTGTCTCTTCTTAGTGGAATACCTAGCTGTTCTATAGTATAATAGTAAAGTTAACCACTGATTAGTGTTGGTAATATAAGGTAATATTACGTATCTACAAGTTGTAGGTAGTATGATAATTGTTATTCTATATTCTTCTTGCTTAAGGAAGGGCGAGGAGCTTAGGGCTCCTCGCCACGCTAATGCCGCGGCGACACGTGACGGCAACTTGCCTGTATTCCCAACAAAATATAAATATAAAAATAATATATAGATAGTAGATGTAATAAAGACAATTTAAACTAGAAAATAATAGTATAAGGATACTACACTTACTAAATACGAAATTTAAAATAATTAATTATACTATTAATAGAAGATAGTAGTTCTAAATTCCAAACCCTTATAATTTAAGATACTTAAATTTATACACAACTCCCCTATAGTAGGACATCCTAGTTATACAAAAACTTATAAAATTGTTTAACAAGCATATTACTAGCCTATAATATATAACTATACATAAAAATATATTTAAGTATATAGAATATGCGTGTGTAGAAAGACCTCTTATATAAAGAAGCAAGAAGTACTTTAACTACTACTAATCCCAATATAAAAATAGCGCGATATCTTAATTAACTTTATAGTTAACTTACCTAGTAGTAACAGGTTTACGAATATTATAGTAGTAGTTAACTATTTTATAAAAATGCGATATATAATTCCTATAGACTTAATTAATGCAATATTAGCAGCCAAATGTTTTATTAAGCACGTCTTTAAGCTATATAAACTTTCTAATATAATAATATCTAACCACAGAAGCCAGTTTATTTTAGACTTCTAGCAAGCTCTATATTACAGACAGCTTAAGTACAATATTACAACTACTTGGAGAAGAGTTAGAAGAAGCTAGTTAGTTAATACAGGCACGGTCTAGGATAGATCTGGTGGAACTATATGACGAGGAATAGTAGCCAAGGTCATATAGTGTGATCTATATGATCTGTGTAATCTGTGTAATCTATATAATCTATAGGATAGAGTAGATAGAGTACACGTACCTCACGGAGCAAAGGGATTTCTTAGGCGTACGGTTGTGTATTTAAAGGACCACAGTCCCTACCCAGATAGTTCTCTCTTTGTAGTAAATCTCAGAATATAATTGGAGTTAATCTATTGGGCAACCACTTTACTAGTTATTATTACGTTGTTGACTTATTGTTTATACCTATATACCTAGCCCATTAACAAGCCCACTGTAGTTTTTGCTACAAGGTTCCGTTATATATTCACTACCAAGGTTACGGTATTGAAATATAAGAGAAGTCGAACAACATGCCACCTAAAGCACCAGTTATGACGCCATTGACGGCAGCAACTACCTTAGGCGGAGATACCAGTATGGCAGATATGGACTCATAGATAGTTATAAGAGGTCAGTTATAGGAAATGGTTGATCACTTATAGGATAATAATAGGATACTTAAGGAACGCATTAATGGAATTGGAGCGGCAAAGGTTAAGCTACCTTTAATTAAACAATTCTTAGGGGAGAAGTTGAAGCTTAAAGGGTTCCTTATATAGATGCACTTTAAGGTTATACAAGAGGGAGCGAGGCTAGCAATATTGTTGGATTAAGTGGCGTACGCAGGGTTGTTCCTAACGGGGAGAGTACTTAAGTGGTTTAAACTATATCTTACGGAAATACAGATAAATGGTATAACAACTACTAACCAGGACGTGCGGTATATATTTGCTAGTTAGAACGGGTTCGTAGAACGGTTAACATAAATGTTTAGAGACCTAGAGGCAATAACCATAGCGGAACGAAAGCTTTAGAACCTAATATAGCGCACTTTAGCAATTAAGTATACAACGCAGTTTTAAACGCTAGCCATATAGGTTAAGTGGAATGACAAGGCGCTTATGGCACAGTACAAACAGGGACTTAAGGCTAAAGTCCGGGACGCAATTATCCTAATGGAAGATGCGGAAAGTCTAAGAGACTTAGTAAATTAATTAATAAAGATTAACAATAGGATCTATTAAAGGGAACAAGCTAAGAAAGGGTAAGACAGAGTTCTATAGTTGTATAAGGCGCAGAGTACGCAATAACAGACATAGAGTTAAAAACTATGGAATGGCGCGGAGCTAATAGACCTAAGTGGTACTAAAAAGTCTAAGAGGTGGATAAAGAAACTATAGAAACCTAAAGGTTAAGGATTAAGTAATTACAGGACTAGGGAGCAAAGGCTAAACCAGGGATCTTAGTAGTAGAAGACGTTTAGGCGGACTCCATAATAAGAAAGATGGTTCAAAGAAGGAGCTTATATAAATTGTGGAAAATAGGGTTATTTCGCCAGAGACTATAGAGGTGGTTAGGGTAACCACGCGGTAAAAGGCACTAGGTTATTAGAGTATAATAACGCGGATATAGGGATGTTGTGTGGGACCAAGGAGTGTTTAATCAAACACTTCGCGTTTTATTACAATAATGCATGCTAAATTTATAAGGACGCTAAATACGGCGCAAGCTATTAGCCATAAGAGCCAGAGTTAAGAGGACTTAAAGGAACTAGAGAGTTAGATAAAGAATAGAATTGACTTTATAAGCTAAATTAAAATATTACAGTAACGTGTAGATAAAGATTAGCAACAATAACAATAGAGTTGGAGTACTTATTAATTAATAGTAATGAGGAAGAAAAGGAGGCTAACTAGGAGTACTTAAACCTTAATAACGTAACAGAAGTAGAGACTAAGACTATTACAGAACAAGGTTTAGTAACGGGTATTATAACACCGTTGGATATAATTTCCATTGCTTTATAAGATGGAAGGAGCAACGTTAACAAAGAATTAGGCAAGTAGATAACTACTAGTACCAGCTTACCACTTAATAAAGGCAAAAGGCCACAGGCTTAAGATTCTTAAGAAGAGATATAAGACGCTTAAGACTCTTAAGACGAGATAAGACATACCTAAGATTTATAAGATGTAATAAGGAAGGCTTAAGCACTTATAACAAAAGAAAACCAATAGGAAAGAGCAACGGCTTAGTTTAAAAACAAACGAATAAGTACAGGACGCAAGTTCAAGAACTGCAAGTTCGGAGAATAAGTAAGAACGTTAGTCCTAGGTAAACGCAGTGTTCAGCCTAAAGATTAAAAGGTTAATATAGAGATTAAGAAGCAAGATAATTTTAAGGATCTAGCTGCAAGACACAGGAAATAAGAAACTATGGATAAGTTTAGAGTAAGAATTATTATAGAGTAAGAGCAAAAGCTAGATAAGAGGTTAGCTATACCAGGTCGTATAAGGAACAGAGCACCTGTACAAAGAGTTACTAATAGGCTAGGGGTAGGGACACCTAGAGCCAAGTGGTTAAATAAACTGGAATAAGAAGAGGATCTAGGGATTCTAACTAGGTTTAAAGAAAGACATACTAAAGGATGTTATAATGTAGTAATAACAAGGTACTTTCTAATAAACAGACTATATACACTAAACTAGTTATATAAAAAGTGGTATAGGCAATAACACAATAATAAATAGGTAGATTTTTATATATGGCTAGACAAAAAAAGTTGTCTAAGACTAACCTATTACGGAAAAATATATAAATTACATTAAAGGAGCGTTAATTATAATGTTAAGGAACCTAGAGGAAGGATCTAGGGACTAGAAAAGTGAGTAATAAATCTTAGTACCCGTAGAAGAAAGACTGATAGTTAAATTGGCTAGATAGAGGTTTAAACTATAGGTTAAAGATAAACTAAGAGTTAACCTAAGTTACCTAGCGCATTATATACTATTATGGATAGCTTATGTGGATAATATATATAATATATATAGAGCACCCAAGGATTGGAACTAAAAGTACCTAAAAAGGATATATTAGGCACCAGAAGAAAAACGGTTCAGAAATGCCAAGTATATATATAGATGGCACCTAGTAGAAGTATAGAGTTAAGGAGACCTAACACTTTAACCAAGAAGATTCCTTACAGAAGAATGCCTAAATAGAAGACAGTGGTGGAATTATTTAGAGAATACTTGTTTATAGCATATAGAGGAAAAGAAATAAACTAAGTATTAGCCTAGAGAGGACCAAGTATAAGTAAAATCTAGCAGCTAATAGTTAGGAAAAGGGGAGGCCTACAGGACCAGAGGGAACTAGTAATAGAGCCTTAGACCCTTAAAGGAGTTTAAGGACAACACCTAAACTTATAAGTTAAGTGGTAAGATTAACAGTTTAAAGCACTAGTAGATAGTGGAGTAATAAGGAACCATATATTACTAGTAGTAGTAGAAAGAATAGGGTTACTATATAGATAAAAGGAGCACCTATATCCACTTATAATAATTTTAGGAGATCAGATAGCCTATAGAGGAGGTATTATTAATCTTAAAATAGGACCTATTTAGTTAACTATTAAAGGGAGACAGGTCAGAATGTCTTTTAATATCCTACCGCTAGGAAAGGACAAGGCAATACTAAAAATGACTTAGTTATAGGAATACAATCTAAGGATTAATTGGGTTACAGGTTAGGTTAATATTAGAGATACTTAATAATGTAAGATATAACAACAAACCAAGTTAGTATAGTACTAGGTTGGAGTAACTTATAAAGAGACTAAGCGAAGCTTAAGTTATATACCAAAGAGATACCACAAGTATGGTAAAAAGTTATAGTTACTAGAAAGTAAGAAGCTATTAGAGTATACAATATAGGACTATAAGATAGAATTAGAGCCAGGAACTAGTCTAAAGTTCTTTTTAATCTATAAGCTTACTAAAATAGAGTTAGTAGCGCTTAAGGAGTTTGTTTAGGAGAACTTATAAAAGGGATATATTAGATTATTACAGTTATTAGTAGAATATCCAGTACTATTTATCCTAAAAAAGAACGGAAAATTTAAAATGTGTATAGACTATAGATAGTTAAACAGCATTACTAGGAAGGATAGATATCCTTTACCCTTAATTAATAAAATCTAAAACAGGATAGGTAACGTAAAAATCTTTATAAAGATAGATCTAAGATAGGCGTACCATTAGATCAGGATTAAGAAAGGCAATAAATAAAAGGCAGCCTTTAGGTTAAAGGAAGGACTATATAAGCTATTAGTTATACAGTTTAGGCTTATAAACGCACTAGTAACATTCTAGAAGCGAATTAATAGTGTATTAAAAGAACACCTTAATGAGTTTATTATGGTATATCTTAATAACATTATTATCTACTTAATAAGTAAGGAAGAACATGGAGAATACGTTAAGTAGGTCTTAAAGAGACTATAAGAAGAATAAATACTAGTAGCAATTAAAAAATGCGAGTTCTTTACAAGGAAAACCAATTTTATAGGATTTATTATTAAACTAGGAAAGATTAATATGGACCTAAAGAAAATTAAAGCTATAGTAAGTTAGTAGGAACCAGAGAATGTTACGCAGTTAAGATTGTTCCTAGGGTTTTGCAATTACTATAGGAGGTTTATAGCATAGTAGTTAAAAAACATTAAGCTATTTATAAGGCTAATAAAGAAAGAGGAACCGTGGGTTTAGGTAAAAGAGTAAAGAAAACTATTTAAAGAACTAAAAGAGTTATTTACTTAGGAACTAGTCCTTAAGATCTATTAACTAGGGTTAGAAACGGTTGTGGAAACAAATGCATTAGACTTTGCACTAGGAGTATATTTACTATAAAAGCACCAGGATGTATAGCATCTAGTGGCATATTATAGTCGAAAGATAATACTACTAGAGTTAAACTATGACATTTACAACAAGGAGTTGTTAGGTATAGTTGCAGTACTTAAAGAGTGGAAAGCATTTTTATAAGGCATAGAGAAACCATTTATAGTTAGGACAGACTATAAGAACCTTATAGGGTTCCTAACAACAAAGGAGCTAAATAAAAGACAAGTTAGATAGGCGGAAATGCTTATAGAATATTACTTTAAAATTTAGTATACCAAGGGTACTAATAATGCATAAGCAGATGCTCTAAGCAGAAAGGCTAAACTATAAAATAATAAGAAGCCGTTAGGGACTTTACTGCGAAAGGATTAAGACGGATTAATTAGGTATAATTATCTAAAAATCGCAACAACTAGAGAGAGTCAGGTCTACAAATTACTAGAAAGTGATTAGGCGCAGAAGATCCAAAGTATATAGATAGAGGATCTAGATACGGAATAGTATAAGAATAGAGATGTCAGATAATCTATATTCTCGAAAGGCGTGAGTCACGTACACGGGTCACGTACACTATAAAATCTCTTCGTAGCTCGCAGCCCTTGGGCCCCAAGACAAGGACATCAATCAACGATCAAGTCAAGATCATCAATCAATCAACCCATTTCATCAATGAGCAGCTCTATCTAAATTATCTGACAGTTATAAGCCCGGTCCGCCGACTTAAGAAGCTATTCAGCTATTACTTAATCATTTAAAGAAATTCTACCTTATTTTTAGACTCTGACACCTCATCGTCAAGGACGTAGACTCTGATAGAATCCTACCTTAAGTGTCACAGGACGATTCTGACACAAAATTCCACGAGATTTCACGAGATTCCACGAGAAATCCTACCTTAATTGTTAAAGGACAATCCTGACGACAAGGACGATCCTGATAACAAAATACCATCTCAATTCCTCCTTTGCCTATTAGTTAAATGACTTAACTATTAAGTTCGTTAACAACGATCATCTTTAATAAGCCAGAAGACTGGGAACAATGGCTATAGCAACTCCAAGCCGTTGTGGATTAGCAAATTTGGGCCTATATTAACCTAGCCATAGAAGCACCTTAAGAAGGTCTACTTAAAAAACCACCTTATCTAAAGGTTATAAATTTTAATGAGAATGTAATCTTATATATATAGCTCTCGTCAAATTAACAGAAAGCGTACAAGAATAGCAGATGATACTACAACTAGGATATAAAGTATTTCCTAAGATAGGAAGATTATCTTTAATAGATCTACACCTAGATTACGTCCATAGTATTAACTTAGAAGAAGCTACTACTTAACCCTTCCTTAACTATTAAAGAATGGCTATCTTAGTTAAAGGAGAACACAGAACCTACCTTATTGTTTATTAGAAAGAAGGTATAATACTAGTATATAGAAGCCCTTAAGGGGTTTAAACAGTTGTTAAAATCAAACTAATAGCTAGATTAATAGGAACACGTAATGTCCCTAGGAGAGAAGTATAAGATCCCTTAAATGTCCAATAAAATCTGGCTTTAAGATTTAGTAGAAGTTATTTAACCTTTTAGCGACGCCTACTGTATAAAGTATACTACCGAGTTAAATAACCCTTAGAAGTTAAGATCTTCTAAATACCGCAGAGTAGTAAAGGAGCTATAAGAAGGACTTAGAACACCCTTAAAGAAAGCCAATACTACTATAAGAGGCAGTACCTTTAATATAGACTTTACAGAGTAAGCTACTAAGGATCACTCTAATACTACTAAAGGTTTATAAAGAGGAAAGGCCTCAGTACGTAATAAACGCTTAAAGAGAGCTGGGATACTAGTAGATAAGGAGACGTCCTATAAGAAGCTAATACCTAAGTGCTTAGCGTATGGAATACGAGGACACTCCATTTAGGACTATTAGTATTTATTTAAAGATAAGAGACCTATAGGAGTTATAATAGGAGATACGCGCATTAATAGGGCACTAAAAAAGGTAGAAAAGAATAAGAATCTTATTAACTAAGTTGCCAAAATTAGACTTAAAGAACAAGAAGACAAAGCTTAATAATGATAGGACAAGAGCTAGGAAGTTAAAATTAAGGGAGAAGCTAATGCAATATTCCTAGAATTATATTACACCGGTTAACTCCATCTACTAAAGCTATTAACTATTCTTAACTTAGGAACCACTCTTTACATCTTTAATAACCTTGCTTATTTTTACAATTTTAGGAAAGCTCTAAAACACAAATATATTATCGCCGGCAGCTCAGAAGTGCCTATACTAGGCTACAGCAATATTACTATCTAAGTCACAAAACCAGATAAGAGCAAGGGAATCCTATGTCTTAAGGACATTGCCTTTTATACGGACTTTAATATAAATCTAGTATTGTTCTGTCTACTTTAAAAATAAGAGTACTACTAGGACAACAAAGGAGACAACAATCTTCTAGTTTAGAAGGATAATATAATCCTATATTAAATGGAAGAACGTTACAGACAATAGACTATCAAATACATTCGACTAAGAAGTTAATTAGCGTTTAATATAAGCCAACTACTACACCGCCAACGGAAGTGTAGAGTATCGTTAAGAGACGCTCGTCCAGATTTAAAAGGTAATGCGTATTTATGGCATCTGCGTCTAGGTTATCCAGGACCTATAAGCCTTTACTATTTAGGTCTCAACGCCCTAGGAGTTAAGCTTTAAGGCCTAAAGACAACGGAATATTAACATTATAGTCTCGCTAAAATTAAGCGTTAGGTCTTAAGAAGGTTCTTAGAATAGAATATTAATAAACCTTATCTTAACCTCTATATTAACTAGACTAACCTTAAGGAAGCGCATACTGGATTTATATAAGTTATATTTATCTATAACACCTTCTTAGGAAGAACCTTCCCGTATTTTATAATAACGTATAGCGAAGAAAAGGAGACACTATAAGTGCTTAAAGATTTTATCTAATAGATTTGTCTGAGGCATAACCTTAAGGTTAACACTATTAGATTAGACAACGAGCTAGGGAAAAGGAAAACCCTTAAATAGCTATGGACCTAAGGGATTACATTTAAGCCTTTAGCGCCTTATATTTAAGCTTAAAATAGTACCGCCAAACGCTTAGGGGGTGTGATTATTGAGAGAGCATATATAATAAGAATTGCTGCCAATCTACTACACGATCTATGGAAAGAGATAGTCGACTATATAGTCTACCTTTAAGATCGAACGCCACGGGAAAATAATAGTTGGAAATTACTATATAAGAGGTTCTATACCTTCCTAGCTAATGGGTTAAGAAAGCCGCAACTAGCGCACCTAAAAGCCTACGGCTATAGGGCGTACGCGATAATATTGGACGCCCAGCTAAAGAAGAAAAGGCTAAGTAAGCTAGATCTGTGAGCCTATATTGGCTACCTCGTTAGCTATAACTCTACTAATATCTATAGGATCTAGATCCTATATAAAGGTATTATTATCTCTACTAGGGACGTTATCTTTAACAAGAAGACATTTTTTAACGGCAAGTAAACGGACATCTTAAAGGACCTACACGCTAAGTTAGACACGCTGATTAAGAAGATTTAACTCCCTAATACCCTAACTAAGAATAAGGTCCTTCTAGAAGACGATAAAGAAGTATTTAAACCGTTAATTTAAGAGGATGATGATGACGTTAATAAGCTAGTTCGAACCTTTAATAAGTTAGCAGATCTTAAGCTTATAAGAGCTCTTAAAGATGCGTATTATACGCCACCTCTAACAAAAGAAGACAAAGAATCTCTATATGCCTTTTACGTCAAGTATCCTATAAAGTCAGATATATAAGGTACTAATTAGGACATCGTTAGCCGAGTAGGAGACGGGTTTTATACTTAGGGGGTGTTTAATAACTCTATTAAGGACTTATTTAAGGAAGCCTGCGATAATAGGTTTAAAGACTTTATTTCTAAAAGGATTACGTTAGCCTATCACGGCGCCTTCTTAGTAGGAAGGAAGTTTAACCTTAATAGTTAACTTAACGATAGTAAGCTAAAATTAGGCAGAATACGCGATGTCAGATTATATAGGAAGAACCTACCTCCGCCACCTTAGTCAATCTAGGACCTTAATATGTATCCTCTTCGAGATTAGTTCTAAGAGGCTTAACAAGCCTATCTCCAATCTCATCATTAAATAAGGTCGTTTTAAGAAATAGATAAGAAGTATACAAAGGGACAGTAGGTCCTTAGCTTGATATAGGTGTTTGTCTATAAGATGGATAAGCACGGATTCCTCTAGAAATGCAAGGCACGCTTAGTAGTATACGGAAATCAATAGGCCTTAGGAGACCTACCTATAAGAGCTACTATATTAGCTAGTACGACCTTCTAAACCCTTATGGCGATTACCGCAAAATTCGACCTAGAGACGACACAGATAGATACAGTCAACGTGTTTATCTATTACGATCTTGATAAGGTCGTCTACATAAAGCTACCGCCAGGGTTTAGTAAAGGAAAGACAGATAAAGTACTACGCTTAAGAAAAGCCCTATACGGACTATAACAATTACCACTATTATGGCAGAAGAATCTCACAAGCTTATTAAACGAATTGGGTTTTAAAGAGGTACCTTAGGAGCCGTATATTATGCTAAAAGGTAGAATAGTCGTCTTCTTCTACGTTAATAATATTATCTTCTACTACCAAAAGATAGATAAGAAGAAAGCTTAAGAAGCAATTAAGGAGCTAAGTAAGGAATACTAGATAAGTACCCTTGGCAAGCTAAAATAGTTCCTAGGAATTTATATACTACGTAATCATAGCTAGAGGCTCCTATAGCTATCCCAGGAAGCCTATATTAAGAAGATAGCTAACCAGTACAAGATGGATCTTAAAGGGCGTCTTCCAGATACTCCTATAGCAGAATTAGAACTCCTTCCTACCAATTACCATATAATCCGTCTAATGTGTTTATCCCCTAATATAGACCTATTAGTCCGTCCTATATCCCTACCAGCCTCTACAATGCTATATTAGAGAAAATTAGGTTTAGTACTCTATACAGCCACTATAATACGTCTAGATATTACCTTTGCAGTATTACAGCTAGTAAGATTTAATTAGAACCTAAGCTAAGAGCATTATTAAGCGGTAGACAGAGTTATCTAGTACCTATATAGCACGAGAAGCAGAGCAATCTGCTATAGAGGAGATAAGGAAGGAATAAATGGTAAAGGGAGAGATAAAGGAATATACGACAAAGGACGAGACGACAGAAGAGATGGTGCGCAATTATTTATCTATACTAGCGACGCATTATTTACGGACAACTCTATTAACAGAAAAAGCTTATAAGGATATATTATAAAGCTATTTAGGGGGCCGATTGCCTGGAGAGCAAATAAGCAGGATATAGTTATAATGTTAAGCACAGAAGCCAAGTTATTAGCCCTATTATAGACAGTAAAGGAAGCTATCTTTATTAGTAGGCTGTTTAAAGCAATAACGTTACGCCTAAACGAGCCCTTAATTATTAAATGTAATAACACACAGACGCTCTAACTAATTATAGAAAATATAGCAAAGCTAATTATAAAGCTCTAATACGTTAACATCTATTAATACTAGCTACGTCAGAAATACACAATAATATAAGTATAATTTTAATAGATAGTAATAAAGGAAATAATCGCTAATAGACTTATAAAGGCCCTGCCTAAGTAGAGGTTTTAAAGCTTTATTAATATAATTGGGATGGTGGATATTAAGGAGCAGCTAGATAAGGAGAAGCAACTAGAGGACCTAAGGGACAGTATTAGAGCAAGACAGAAGGATTTAGATAAGATTACGGTTTAATTAACTCATTAACAGACACGAGAAGGTGGCTAGCTTTAACCTCAAAGAGCTTAAAGCTAAAGGGGTGTGTCAGAAAATCTGTATTCTCAAAAGGCGTGGGTCACGTGCACTGTAAAATCTCTTCATAGCTCGCAGCCCTAGGGCCCCAAGACAAGGACATCAATTAACGATCAAGTCAAGATCATCAATCAATTAACCCATTTTATCAATGAGCAGCTCTATCTAAATTATCTAACAAGAGAAGTAACTTACGTTCCAAGGTCTATTGCAAAGAGGTTTATTAAGTCATTTTATAAAGGATTAGCTTAAGGACACAACGGAGCTATAGGCTTAGTGTTAAGACTTTAAGAAGAATATATTGTTTAAGGAATCTGGGGACTAGTAAGATAAGTTATAAAGGAATGTTTAGATTGCTAGAGAAATAAACTAACAAGGCATAAGCTATATGGAGGGCTACAACCTATTAAAGTACCAGGAAGACTATGGGAAGTTATATTATAGGACTTTATTATTAAGTTACTAAAGTTAAGAGATCCTATTAGTGGACAAGATTATAATATAATCTTAGTAATAGTGGATAAGCTTATAAAGTAGGGATACTTTATAGCGTATATAGAAGAAATATCAGCAGAAGATATTGCTAGAATTTATATTAAGGAAGTGTTTATAAGGCACGGAGCACTAGACAAGATTATATTAGATAGAGATCTAAGATTTATAGCAGTATTCTAGGAGGTATTCTTGGCGGAATAAGGAGTTTGCGCAGCAACCTTAATAGCATATTATCCGCAGATAGATGGATAAACGGAAAGATTAAACTAGACACTAGAATAGTATCTAAGGCACTATATTAATTACGCGTAGAATAATTGGGTATTGTTATTACCAGTTATATAGTTTACATATAATATAATACTATAAGAAGGAATAGGGATATTACTATTTAAGGCAAATCACGGGTATAAACCAAGGTCATTATTATCACTATATTAAGCAAAAAAGATAAGTAGTACAGCTAAAGAAAGAATAAAGATATTAGTGAACCTTTATATAGACCTTAAAGAAACAGCTAAACTAGTATCAGAATAAATAAAAAGGTACTATAATGCTAAGAGATCTAAGGGACTAGATCTTAAGGAAGAAGACAAAGTATGGCTACTACATAAAAATTTTAAGAGTTAACAACTAAGTAAAAAGTTGGATTATATTAGACTAGGACCTTTTAAAGTCAAGCAGAGGATTTTATTAATTATATATAAGTTAAACCTACTAGCCAAAATAAGAATCTACCCTATATAGCACATTGTAATACTAGAGCCAGCATATAGGAATATTAAGCCACCAGTCTATAAGGCAGACACGTATAGAGGGCAGGAAGAGAACAAATAGCAAGTTTTAAAGATTATTAGTTATAAGGACGTAGATAATAAAATATAGTATAAAGTAAAGTGGATAGGCTATAGTAAGACTACCTAGGAGCTACTAAGCAACCTAAAGAACGCTATAGGAAAGGTACAGGAGTATTAGAAGAAAGTAGGTCAGGGAGTATAGAAAAAGGATCACCAAAGGACAAGTCACCTAAGGGGGACCTAGGAAGAGCAACTACTATATTACTTAGAGTTGTTTCCTTTTCTAGAGACGCTACTCTTTTATTACCTAGCTTAGACAAACCCTATTAAATAAGTTTCCACTCCTTAGAACGAACCTTCTTATAAACGCGCTTAAGACAAAGCAACTAAGCATGGGCAGAGGCGCGAGCTTTAAGGGTACGGCGTTCCTCCTCCCTTACCCGCTCAGCACGAGCGTGGTCTTTATCTTAAAGACGACGAATCTCGCCTAAGGCACTTAAGAGCTCACCATCAAGCTTCACAGTGGTAGATTAAACGCGAGACCCTATAATAAGTTACTTAAGGGACTTAAAGACTGTTAAGAGTTATAGGACGCGTATACTTAGCGTTAGAGATGGAGCGAATATTACAGGATAATTAAATGTTTGCTTTAGTGCACTCTAAGCAAGAGGAGGGTTGCTAAGATAAAGGACTTACCAACGCAACGCAAGCTAACCCCTCTTTCGCACAACGAGAACACAGAGACGGCATAATCTCACCAAGAAACAGTATCGCAGCGACGGTATAAGTCTGACAAACTGTAGAAGAAGAGGCCGAAGGTTTAGAGACCTTAGAAGGCATAATAAGTAAGAATATTAACCAAATTAATTAGACGGATATTACACCTCTAGTAAACAACTTAAAGATATTAGAAATCTTTAAGGACAAAGATAAAAAGGAGGGAGATGGTGTTACGGACAGCTTAAGTATAATGTTACAACTACTTGGAGAAGAGTTAGAAGAAGCTAGTTGGTTAATATAGGCACGGTCTAAAATGGATCCGGTGGAACCATATAACGAGGAATGGTAGCTAAGGTCATATAATGTGATCTATATAATCTATATAATCTGCGGAACAGAGCAGACAGAGCACACGTACCTTACGGAGCGAAGGGATTTCTTAGGCGTATGGTTGTGTATTTAAAGGACCACAGTCCCTACCCAGATAGTTCTCTCTTTATAGTAAATCTTAGAATACAATTAGAGTTAATCTATTAGGCAACCACTCCACCAGTTATTATTATGTTGTTGACTTATTGTTTATACCTACATACCCAGCCTATTAACGAGCCCACTGTAGTTCTTGCTTCAAGGTTCCGTTACACTCTATATAAATAATTAAGCATTTAAATATAACTCTTAACTGCATTTTATCTGGAGATAAATAGTTAAACTAAAATTGCGAACGTGATTATGGAACAATATTTATAAATATACTACTCCTACCTATAAGACAACTGGGAAAAATAGCTACCTTTAGCTAAGTTTACTATAAATAATATAATAAATATATTAATAGGCGTGACGCTATTCTACGCGACCTATAGATAAGACCCTTAACTTAGATTTAAACTATAACCTAAAATTAATATAATAGGACCTATGATTAAACAGATCCAGTTAATTAACGCGTATAACTTTACTAATTAAATAAAGTAGTTAATAGAACTATTATAAAGCGAATTAATATACGCTTAAATATTATAGGAATGGTATATAAATAAAGGACGAGCTTCTGTATAAGACTTTAAGGAAGGTAATATAGCTTACCTAAGTATATAAAACCTAAAGACTTAACAGCCTTTAAAGAAACTTAATTAGAAATTTGCGGGCCTATACTAAATTAAGAAGAAACTATGCCTATATGCCTATAAGCTTAAACTACTAACTAAAATAAAAATATACCTAATGTTTTATATAAGCTTACTATAACCTTTAAGAGATAATCCTATAACTTATAAAGTACCACTACTACTTTCTGTAATTATTAACAACGGTAATAGTTTTTACTTTATTAACTTAATTAATAATATGCAATAGAAAATATAATTTAAACAATTTAAACTTCTTATTAAATAGAAAGAATATAAAACACAAACCTAGGAAACCTATAACTAGATTAAGGCCAGCGCGCCTTTTTTAGTAAAATAATTCTATAAGGACTATCCTTTGCGGCCTGCTTTGGCTAGATAAATATAATATAAAAGTAAATAATTGCCACCTAATATAAATATATAAAACATAATAGCAGGAAACTTAAAATTAAAAAGAACTTAAAATGCACTATAACGCTTATAACGCGATTATATAACACGTAATAAATTATAAGTCTTAACTAAAATTAAATTATTTAGACCTTTAGTTAAAGGGGGGGTACTATAATAAGACTAGCCCAGTTATAGTAGGAATGTCTTAGTAAAACACTTAACAGATAAATTTTAACGCTTTAATTAAATTCTGCTAAATTCTGCTAAAGTTAATTAAATTCCGCTAAATTCCGCTAACTTAATTAAATTCCACTAAATTCCACTAATGGAATGGAATTTAGTTAAAGCCTGTTAAAATCCGCATGGGCTTATGCCCATGCGTCTACTACTAAGACCCTAAATATTTAGTTATAAGTTTCCTATATTCCTTTCTCTTCTTTATACAATATCTTGTATTTAGCAAAAGCTATATACCCCTAAATCAGATAGAATTTATATTATTCCTTTAAATCTTCCCTAAAGCCTCTTTGCGCCCTTACAGATAATAATCTAATAACAATCTACTAGCAATCTATAGCAGTCTAATAGCAATCTGTTGCATTTTGCTATATTCTACCAAGTTTACTAAATCCTGCCAAGTTCTGCTAGGATCGCTACTTAAATCCTATTCTGCTCTATATATATATTAACTAAGCAACCAAACTAATAATATATACCCTTTCTTCCCGTTTCCTTACCTTCTCTCCTTACGCAACGTCTTAACTTTATTATGCAGTTTATATACATAGCTTAATAATATCTACTTCGCTATATATTATCACCGCTTATGCTCGCTTTGTAACACGTATGTTAATAAAGTTATAGTGCCTTTTAGGAAGGAGCTTGCGGAGTTCCTTGTTGGTACGTCCTTTTTTAAGCTTTATAAACGTTTTAAAGTCTAAAGATAAAAGTCCGTGGAGTTCTATAGGGGCATCATTTTCTAAAAAGTTAACTATATTTATTCTATTACTATAGAGGACGTAGTCTTGTTCTCTATTAAGCTTATATAGTTATAATTAGAAGGCTATAGTAACGGTCTAGCCTTTTCTATATGCTATGTGGTAGAAGGCCACAGCACTTATATGGTAGTAGTTGGTTATAAGTAGGGTAATAAGAGGTTCCTTAGGTTAATATCTTAGGGAGTAGATAGAGGCGGCTAGGCTATGTCCTAGGCAAGTCTTTTTATAGTATTTAGAGTTAAAGGTTACTTCTCTCTTTTTCCAGTTAATAGTAGGGTTGTATTATTTAAGCTAGTTTATTCTAAGGATAATAGGGTAGTTAGTAAGTAGTATAATATAGGCCTAGAGCTCTTCCTGGTGCCTATTTATATCTAGGTAGAGTTTTGCTATATAGGTAATCTTCTGTACAGTATAACTACTATTAGCGAGTTATAGGGTACGAGCTTTAATAAGGGGTAAGGTAGGTAGGTTGTAAGTACATATAAATTTATTAGTAGCTCCACAATTAATTATAGAACGGCTTTTATATTATTTTTTAGCAGTAATTTCTATTATAGGTAAAACTATATATTTCTGTCTATTTATTTTTACTAAGTTATTTATTAAGTAGGCTAATATATAGATCCCCTTATTATTAGGGCGTCTCAACCTATAACTTAGGGCTAGGATTTAGCGTTTTCCATTTCTATATCTAACTCTACCGCTATTACAGCGTCTTTGTCTTATATAGTAGTAGTATATAGCAACGTATTTAGTGTTTAAAGTACTAGGTTAGGTATTGGGCGGTGGCTACTAAACCTAGCTATTAGGAAGTTTGGGCTATAGCTATAACAGCCTTTTTAATAGCATTTATAGTAACGCCTTAGCTTCTAGAGTAGCTTATATTCTCCATCTAGTAGCTTCTACAGAAAGGTTGGTATAGAGAGGTTAATATTAGGACTAGTAGTGTTGCTTAGGGTAGTAGGTATTAGTAGTTTAGTAGGTCTGGAGGGCTTCTATAGGGAGGTCTTTAGGTAGGGGTTTACAGTAGCAATCTAGTTTAGCTGTTGTTTAATCTTCTATAGGGCTACTACTATATTATAAACATTGTTATAATTATAGCTAGCGGCTATATAACTAAGGCGGTAAGTAACTTTTTTAAAAAGATCTTCCTGGTCTTTAGTATTATCTTAGGTAAGAACTCTAGTATATTCCTAGAATTTAATATAGAACTTGTTAAATAATTTAGTAGGACTTATCTTTAGGGTATATAGTTTGGCTTAACTAGTGGCCACTAGATTATAGTCGCGGTATATTTAGTTAAGGTTATTAAGGACTTCCTACTACTTCTAGGGACTGCTAGTCTCCTATTAAGCGAAGAGCCTATTAAATAGAATGCCCTTTATTCGCCTAATAATATAGCTAATCTTAGCATCTTCTATAGGGAAAAGGCAGGCGCTCTAGGCTAGTTTTTTATAGATTTATATTTTCTAGTAACTATATTCCTTATAGTTACCCTAAAAGATTAGGGGATTAGGATAGTATATATTAGACTATTAGCGACTCAGTCAATCGAGGCACGAGTACGGCAAGAGGGACGCGCAAGCCTGTACAATTGGTAGTCTATAAACGAGGATCTAAAGCTAGAGAAAGGAAAGGAGAAGAAGGGCAGCGTCGCTTAAAGTCTTATACAATCCTTAAGTCACATAAGCTTACGTGACTCTGCGTCTACCATAATGTCTACTATAATCCACCGTTTTCCACCAGCGCCATAACATTACCCCCCCCCTCCAAAAAAGCCTGCCCTCAGGCTTTGTATGTCCGTATTATGTTTATAGGGTATTCTTATCTTTATACTTAACAGGTAGCTTATTATCTTCGCTATACTAGCACTCTATTCACTCATCTAGATATTTTAGGGGTCCTGGCTTATTAGGGTATTGGTTATAAAATTCTTTAGGCTTTTAGGGGCAACCTATAAAGTTCTAGGCGGGGTACTAGGTTAGGTCTAGATTATAACCTTTCTATTAAACACAGTATTTTAGCGTTCCTTGTACTAGCTTATAGGCTAGTATTTTATTAACTTCCCATTTATCGTCGCCATTAACTTAAATCGGTAGTGGAGGCTTATTCTTTTATCTAGGTAGTAGGTTATTTATAGCTTTCTGTGGCTTATCTAGTAAGAAAATAGGGTGGACTTTAATTAAGTCTAGGAGCTTAACCTTATATAAGTTGCCTTCTTTATTAAGGATCTTATACAGTCCTACTATCTTATAGTCTAGCTTATAGCTAGGCCGTTCCGTCTTTTAGTTCTTTATTATAACCTGGACCTTATTACCTATAGTGAAGTTAGGCTTGCGCCTATGCTTATTTACCTACTATTTTATTAATCTCTAGGCCTTTTCTAGATTTATATGGGTTACTACCTAGGCTTCTTCTAAGCATTTGGCGTATTACTAGGCTTCCTTATAAGATAGTTTTTCGTATACAGTCTATAGGCCTTCCGGTCTATTCCAGTTAAAGCTAATATAGGATAAATATCCTATTTCTAGCTAAATAGGTATAAATCCCGTAGAGTTATGGGGTAGGGTTACCTAGGCATAGTCTATTAGGGATATCAGTTCGCCCTAGTTATCCTAGAAGTAGTTAACAAAGGGCTGAAGTCTCTAGTCCAAGTATTAATTTACAATCTCCGTCTAACCGTCTATCTAGGGGTAATATGCTATAAAAAGCTTTAACCTAATACCTAAGATCTAGGTAAACTTATTCCAGAAGGCTAATATAAACTACGGCCCTTAATTAGATATAATAGTATCTAGTGGTCTGTAAATTTAGTAGATATAATAGATATATAGTTAGGCCACCTCTTTAGTATTAATATCCTTATAATAGGGGATTAAGAATAGGCGCTTGCCAAAGCAGTTAACTAGGATTAAACCCATATTATATCCGTCGCGGTCTATAGGTAGCTTATAGAAGTCCATAGAGATATGCTGCTAGGGGCGTTCTAGTATTGGGAGTGGTTTTAATAGCCCTAGGGTCTTATCTTATGGAATTATAGACCTATAGTAGTTATTACAGTTCTGTATATAGTGGTCAATATCTATAACTATTTCAGGCTAGTAGTAGTGGTTGCCAATAATCCTACAGGTCTTATTTTTTCTAAGGTAGGCTGTAGAGACCTAGGCATATGCTTTAGTAATAAGTTAAGTCCGTAAGTTCTGTTCCTTTACTACTACTAGCCGTTCCTAATACTTAAGTAATCCATTTTCAAGGGACTATAGGCTGGTAATGTTCTTTGCCTTTTTACAGTACTTCTATAGAGAAGGGGCCGTACGGTTTGTCTATAGTAATTTATTAATTAAGTCAAGTCCTAAAGGGTTAATAGGATACATCTCAGCGCCTAAGGAGTCTATACTTAGTTCTACCTATATCTAGGGGTTAAGGTGCTTTAGTTATAGTAGTATCTAGGTCTATAATAAGATCTTTACAGCCATCTAGTCACCTAGGTCTTATTTACACCTTATAAAAGCATCCGCACGGTTTATAGTGCCTAGTCTATACATAATTAAAAAGTTAAACTAAGATAGGATATCCGCCTAGCGTGCCTGCCAGGCTATAAGGGCCTTAGTTATTATAAAGTATTCTAGGGCCTTATAATCTAAAACTACCTTAATAGGCTTAGGGGTCCCCTCTAGCTATACACGCTAGTGCTAAAATCTAGAGATAATAGCCAGCATTTCTTTATTATAGATATAGTAGTTTAGCTCAGCATCTATTATAGTCTTTAAATAGTATACAATAGGGTGCTATTCTCCGTCTAGTTGCTTGTAGGAAAAAACACCAGCTATTATGCCGTTTAAGGCATCAGTTTCTAGCATTAAGGGCCATTTTAGGTTAAAGTAAGTAAATAGGGGAGCCAATACTAGCCGTTTTTTAAGCTTATTAAAGGCCTATATATATATAGCGTTAAAATAGAAGGGCTGGTCTTTCCTAGTAAGATAGTTAAGAGGCCAGGAAATCCTGCTATAGTTCTTAATAAAGCATTAGTAGAAGTTATAGAAGCCTAAAAATAATTATACCCCCTTTATAGTCCATGGGGGTACCCACTAGTTAATTATAGCCGTTTTCTCTAGGTCAGCCTTAACTCCGTCCATACTAATAATAAAACCTAAGTACTTTATACGCTTAACACTAAATTTTAACTTCTTAATATTAGCCTAGAGGCCAGCCTCGCGGAGCCGTTATAGGACTTTATAGATATACTCCTTATATTCCAGCTCGTTCTTAAAGTAAATTATAATATTATCTAGGTAGGCTATATAGAAGTTATTAAGGTAGTTAAAGAGTACATCATTTATATACCGCTGGTATATAGCCAGTCCGTTAGTGTAACGGGACTAGCCCAGTTATAGTAGGAATGTCTTGGTAAAACACTCCATAGATAACTGTATAAAACTGTTTATAACTGTTTATAACTGTCTATAACTATCTATAACTGTCTATAACTATCTATAACTGTCCACAATTATCCACTATAATCCACTATTTTCCACTAAGTTCCACTAACTTAATCAAATTCCACTAAATTCCACTAACGTAATAGAATTTAGTCAAAACTTGTTAAAATCCGCGTGGGCTTATACCTACGCATCTACTGCTAAGACCCTAAATATTTAGTTACAAGTTTCCTATATTCCTTTCTCTTCTTTACGCAACGTCTTATACTCTACAAGAACTATATACCCTTAGATTAGATAGAATTTATATTTATTCCTTTAAATCTTCCCTAAAGCCTCTTTACGCCCTTACATTATGTTATATTAAAACAACCACTATTAAAATGGCAAACAAACCTAAATCCCTTTTAATAACTATGAGTATCATAACCCTAGTTAGGGAACAGTTAACCATAATATAATAGGCCTTTATAGACGCCTTAGCTCAGCAGCGGGCTGCACTAGAAGCCCAGCACCAGCAATTAATGGAAGCACTCCGCAAAGAACTCCGCAATATTAAGGCATTTATATCACAAACCCCAACAGCAATACCTATAAATAAGATTAAAATAACGGTACCTAAACCTAATACATTAAATGCAAATACCGAACTAGTAACGGTAGCTTAACCTACACCTATAGCAAACCCAGTACCTATTACAAAATCTAAAAGGCTCCCTAATCCTCTAATGTTTAATAGAAACCAAAATAACCTACATCCCTTTATAACCAAGCTCCGTCTTAAACTCTTAACAAACTATAATTAATACCCTACTAAGGCTAGCAAGGTTAGCTATGGAATGTCTTATTTAAGTAAGGACGCTGCATAAACCATGGATCTATTCTTCTGTAATGGCACTTTTATTAATTTTAAAACTTTTATCTCTCTACTAGAATAAATGTATAATGATGCCAGCCGCGAATATATAGCTGTTACTAAACTTAAAAACCTACAATAACAGAATTAAGACTTTACCAGCTTCTTTTTAGAATTTTTAGGTCTTATTAGCGAGCTAGATTGGAATAAAGCCGCTAGAGTTGCTGCTCTTTAATAAGCTATTTTAGATAAGATTAGAGCCTAGTTAGTAGGTAGAGAACTGCTAAAGAACCTATCTAAATTTACTATAATATATTAACAAATTAATAAGGACCTTTAATATAACAAACAGACTTATTCTCTAAAGCCAACTATACCTTGTGTTTAAAACTCTATAAAACCAGTATATACCCTAAAGCGCGATCTGTCTCCGAAACCCAAAAGTCCTATATATAACCCTATGGACCTTAATGCCGCTTAATCCTATACACCCTTGGGAACTGATAAATGAAGAACTTAAGCTATAAATGGAGAATGCTTTGGATATAGTAAAAAAGGATATATTTAAAAGCATTGCCAAACTTACCCTTTTAAAAAAACCCGCCATAGCTTCTTCTAATCCTTAAGTCGTACCTGCTCTATAAATTATACTTAGATACTATAAAGCACCTTACCTTTAGTTAACTTGGAAAACAAATCATCCTAAGGCTAAGTCACGCCTTAGGATAAAAGGTGGAAGAGTATAAGTGTCTAGGCTCTTCTAGCGCTGATATATAACACAACTCCCTTAATATACTTAGCAAAATTCAAACACTTAGAAAATGGAAGGAAGTATAAATCCTAATAGATAGCGGAGCTATTAGCATAGGCTTTATTAACACAAACTATGCAAAAACTTAACGCCTAAATTTAAAGAAACTTAATAAGCCTTAAGACCTATAAGGCTTTAATGGCAAACCCTTAATATATAGCAAACTAACGCACTACGCTCTTATAAAATTGCGAATAGGTAAACACCTTAAATACATTTCCCTATTTGTAACACCCTTAAAGCACTATAAGATGATACTTAGACATAGATAGCTGAAACAACACAACCCTTTAATTAGCTGGGTTAAAGAAATACTAAAGTTCCATACAACTTACTGCTGAAGTTATTGCTTAAAAAACCATTTACCCTACAAACATGCATATAACTATTTAAATTCAACATAATATAAATTACCCTTGCTATAAACCTTAAGCTAATACAATAAATCTATAACTGCTAATTATGGTAAAGAATATAAAGATGTTATGTTAAAACCTCCTAAAATTTGTATAATATAGGCCGTGCCTTTTATCTTATTAGCAAAAAGACAAGATTATAAAATCTTTATTATAACTATAGAAGATATTAAGAAAGTACTAGAACCAAAATAATATCCTAATTCTTAACCTCTTATGCCTAAAGAGTACTATAACCTAATTAACAAGTTTAAAAAACAATTTATAGACTAACTAGCCCTACACCAAGAGAAACACGATTTTAAGATAGAACTTAAGCCTGGCATAACACTAAAGTTTAGTCTACTATACAGTATATTATAAGAAGAACTGCTTGTAATGTAATAATACCTTAATAAGCATCTAGAAAAAGGATTTATTTGCCCTAGCCAATCTCTATTCGCCTTACCTATACTGTTTATTAAAAAGCTAGGAGGAGGCTTAAGATTCTATATTAATTATTAAGCTCTAAACGCAATTATAATTTAAAACTAATATCCAATTCCTTTAATTTAAGAAACGCTTAACTATTTAGTAAAGGTATGGTACTTTATAAAGCTTAATATAGTTGCTGCCTTTAATAAAATCCGTATATATAAAGGAGATAAGAAGTATATAGCTTTTTATATATAATGGAGACTCTTTAAATACCTAGTAATGCTATTTGGCGTAAAGAACGGTCCTAGTATATTTTAGCAATATATCAATAATACGCTTTATAAATTCCTTAATATATTTGTTACCGCGTATATTAATAATATCTTAATTTACTCGTCCTTGCTTTCTAAATATTAAAAACACGTTAGAATGGTCCTTAAACGCTTATAAGACGCGGGCTTATAATACAATATTAAAAAATGCAAGTTCTACGCGTCTAAGGTTATATACTTAGGCTTAATTATATCCCGTAACGGAATTAAAATAGATCCTAAAAAAGTTGCTGCAATTATAAACTGGGAAAGCCCTAGCAATATACAAGATATTTAAGGATTTTTAGGATTTATAAATTTCTATTGTTGATTTATTAACTACTTCTTAGAAATTGCCTAGCTATTAGTAAACCTAATAAGGAAGAATATAAAATTTAAATAGACCGCTAGATGCAAATAAGCTTTTAATAATTTAAAACGTTGCTTTATAACTGCTCTAATTCTTGCTTACTTTGACCCTAACCTTAAATACACTGTTAAAACTAACTTATCTAATTATGCGCTAGGGGGAGTATTGTTACAATACAATAAGAATGGCGAACTACGTCTAGTAGCCTTTCTCTCCTGGAAACTCGCCCCTACTAAATTAAACTATAAGATATACGATAAGGAACTGCTTGTAATTATTAGATGCTTTAAACAATGGCGTCCTAAGCTAGAAGGATTGTTATTTCTAATATACGTGTTAACGGACTATAAGAACCTGTAATACTTTATAACTATAAAACAATTAACGTAGCGCTAAATTTGTTAGGCTGAATACCTCTTATAATTTAACTTTAAGATTACGTATTAACTAGGTAAACTTAATTAAAAGCCTAATATATTAATATAACAATTATAGGACTTACCTGCGAACGCCTTAGATAAACGAATTATAAATTAATTATAGATCTTACTGCCCCCTAAATATTTTAAAAAACTATATCCTATATTTCTAGATATGGAACTTAATAGAAATAAATTGGAAGTTAATAAATGGGAAATGGAAATTAATAAGCTAATGGAATATAAATATAAGAATAACGTATAAATAGTAGATATAATAAAGGCAATCTAAACTAGAAAATGACAGTATAAGGATATCACACTCACTAAATGCAAAATTTAAAATGATTAATTGTACTATTAACAGAAGATAGTAGTTCCGAATTCCAAACCTTTACGATTTAAGATACTTAAATTTGTACACAACTCCCCTGTAGTAGGACATCCTGGCTATGCAAAGACCTATAAAATCGTTTAATAAGCATATTACTAGCCTATAATGCACGACTATATACGGAAATACGTTTGAGCATGTAGAATGTACGTGCGTAGAAAAACCTCTTATATAAAGAAGTAAGGAGTACTTTAACCGCTACCAATTCCAATATAAAGATGGCGCGATATCTTAATTGACTTTGTAGTTAACTTGCCTAGTAGTAACGGGTTTACAAATATTATAGTAGTAGTTAACTGTTTTATAAAAATGCAACATATAATTCCTATAGACTCAATTAATATAATATTAGTAGCTGAATGTTTTATTAAGTACGTCTTTAAGCTATATAGACTTCCTAATACAATAATATCCAACTATAGAAGCCAGTTTATTTTAGACTTCTAGCAAGCTCTATATAAACAATTAAGCATTTAAATATAACTCTTAACTGCGTTTTATCTAGAGACAAATAGTTAAACTAAATTACAAACGCGATTATGGAACAATACTTATAAATATACTACTCCTACCTGCAAAACAACTAGGAAAAATGGCTACCTTTAGCTGAGTTTACTGTAAATAATACAATAAATATATTAATAGGCGTAATACTATTCTACGCGACCTACAAACAAGACCCTTAACTTAAATTTAAGCTATAACCTAATATTAATATAACAGGACCCACAATTAAACAGATCTAGTTAATTAACACATATAACTTCGCTAATTAAATAAAGCAGTTAACGGAACTATTACAAAGTAAGTTAATATATGCTTAAATATTATAGGAATGGCATGCGAATAAAGGATAAGCTCCTATATAGGACTTTAAGGAAGGTAATATGGCTTACCTAAGTACACAAAACCTAAAGACTTAACGGCCTTTAAAAAAACTTAATTGGAAGTTTATAGGCCTATACCAAATTAAGAAGAAACTAAGCCTATATACCTATAAGCTTGAACTACTAACTAAAATAAAAATATACCTGACATTTTATGTAAGCTTGCTGCAACCTTTAAGAAACGATCCTATAACTTATAAAGTACTACTACCACCTCCTATAATTGTTAATAATAGTAACAGTTCTTACTTTATTAACTTAATTAATAATATGTAATGGAAAACACAATCTAAATAATTTAAACTTCTTATTAAGTGGGAAGGATATAAATATAAACCTAGGAAACCTATAACTAGATTAAGGCCAACGCGCCTTTTTTGGTGAAAGAGTTCCATAAGAACCATCCTTTATGGCCTACTCTGGCTAGATAGATATAATATAAAGGTAAACAACTGCCACCTAATATAAAGACATAAAATATAATAGCAGGAAACTTAAAATTAAAAAGAACTTAAAATATATTACAATGCTTATAACATGATAAGTTATAAATTCTTAACTAAATTAAATTGTTTTAGACCTTCGGCTAAAAAGGGGGGGTACTATAATAGGACTAGCCTAGTTACAGTAAGAATGTCTTGGTGAAATACTTAATAGATAACTATATAAAACTATTTATAACTATTTGTAACTGTCTATAACTATCTATAACTATCCGCGATTATCCACTATAATCTACTATTTTCCACCAAGTTCCGCTAACTCAATTAAATTCCACTAAATTCCACTAATATAATAAAATTTGGTCAAAACTTGTCGAAATCCGCGTGGGCTTATGCCTACGCGTCTACTACTAAGACCCTAAATATTTAGTTACAAGTTTCCTATATTCCTTTCTCTTCTTTACGCAACGTCTTGTACTCTGCAAGAACTATATACCCTTAGATTAAATAGAATTTATATTTATAACAGAACCTTATAGTAGTAACTACAGTGGGTTCTATTAATGGGCTATGTATATAGGTAAATAAGAAGTTAACAACTTAATAATAACTGATAGAGTAGTTGCCCAACAGATTAACTCCAATTATATTCTAAGATTTACTATAAAGAGAGAACTATCTAAGTAGGGACTATGGTCCTTTAAATATACAACCATACGCCTAAGAAATCCCTTCGCTCTGTAAGGTATGTATACTCTATCTATTTTATTACAGATTATACAGATTACACAGATTATACAAATCACATTATATAACCTTAGCTACTATTCCTCATTATATAGTTCCACTGGATCTATCCTAGACCGTGCCTATATTAACCAACTAGCTTCTTCTAACTCTTCCCTAAGTAGTTATAACATTGTACTTAAGCTATCCATAACACTATCTCCCTCCTCTTTATCTTCATCCTTAAAGATTCCTAATATCTCCAAGTTATCTACTAGAGGTATAATATCCATTTAATTAATCTGGTTAATATCCTTACTTATTATACCTAAAGCTTCTTCTTCTTCTTCTACCGTTTAACGTGCACACACTATTGCTATAATACTGTCGCTAGGTAAAGTTATACCGTCTCCTTATTCTTATTGTATAAAAGAGGGGTTAGTTTATATTACGCTAGCAAGTCCCTTATCTTAATAACCGTCCTCTTGTTTAGAGTGTACTAAAGCAAACATCCGATCTTCCTATAATGTTTACTCCGTTTCCAACGCTAAGTATACGCGTTCTATAACTCTTAACAGTCTTTAAGTTCCCTAAATAACTTATTATAGGGTCTTATGTTTAATCTGCTGCTGCAAAGCTTAATAACAAGCTATTAGTCGCTCTAGCAGAGCTCCGGCGTTCTCGCGACGCTAAATAAGAGGCTGCTAATACTTAGCAACAGGCTCTTAAGTCTTATCTCGCTGCTTCTACTCAGTTAATCCATCTTAAGAAGGTTTATAAGAAGGTCCGTTCCAAGGAGTAAAAACTTGTAGAACAAGGTCTGTAGGAACTTAGTAATAAAAAAACAGACTCTCTTCCTACAAGGGAAACAACTCCAAGTAGCTTAGTAATTGCTCCTCTTAGGTCCCCCTTAGGTAACTCGTTCTTTGGCAATCCCTCTTTATTAATACTGCCTAACCCTTTTTCTTCCAATACTCCTATACCTTTCCTATAGTATTCTCTAAGTTACTTAGTAGTTTCTAGGTAGTCTCACTATAGCCTATCCACTTTACTTTATACCATATTTTATTATTAACGTCCTTATAACTGACAATCTTTAAAACTTACTATTTATCTTCTTCTTACCCTCTATACGTGTCTACTTCGTAGACTGGTGGCTCAATATTCCCATATACTAGCTCTAGCATCGCGACGTGCTATATAGGGTAGATTCTTATTTTAGCTAGTAGGTTTAACTTATACATAACCACTAAAATCCTTTACGTGATTTTAAAAGGTCCTAGTCTAACATAGTCTAACTTCTTGCTTAGTTATTAACTCTTAAAAATTTTGTATAGTAGCCATACTTTATCTCCCTCCTTAAGATCTAGTCCCTTAGATCTCTTAACATCATAGTACCTTTTCATTCGTTCTTATACTAGTTTAGCTGTTTCTTTAAGGTCTACATAAAGATTTATTAACGTCTCCATTCTTTCTTTAGCTATGCTACTTGTTTTCTTTACTTAACGTGGTAATAACGATATTCTTAGCTTATATCCGTAATTCGCCTTAAATAGTAATGTTCCCATTCCTTCTTATAGTGTTATATTATATATAAACTATGTAACTAGTAATAACGGTACCTAATTATTTTATGTATGGTTAATATAGTGCCTTAGATACTGTTCTAGTGTCTAATTTAGTCTCTCCGTCTGTCTGTCCGTCTACGGATAATACGCTGTCGATATTACTACTCAAACTCCTTATTCGGCTAAGAATACCTCCCAGAATACTGCTATAAATCTTAGATCTCTGTCCAATATAACCTTACTTAATACCCCATATCTTACAAACACCTCTTTAACATAAATTCTAGCAATATCTTCTGCTAATATTTCTTCTATACATACTATAAAGTATCCCCACTTTATAAGCTTGTCCACTATTACTAAGATTACGTTATAATCTTATCCTATAATAGGATCTCTTAACTTTAGTAACTTAATAATAAAGTCCTATAATATAACCTCCTATAGTCTTTCTGGTATTTCAATAGGTTATAGCCCTCTATACAGCTTATACCTCATTAGTTTGTTTCTTTAGCAATCTAAATATTCTCTTATAGCTTGTCTTGCTAGTCCCTAGATTCCTTAAATAATATACTCCTCTTAAAGTCTTAACACTAAGCCTATAGCTCCGTTATATCCTTAAGTTAGTCCCTTATAGAATAACTTAACAAACTCCTTTATAATAGACTTTAAAATATAAGTTACTTCTCTATTTTTATACTATTCCGTGTCTAGATCCTCTACCTATATATCTTAGATCTTCTACGTCTAATTACTTTCTAGTAACTTATAGATCTAACTTTCCTTAGTTACTATAACTTTTAGATAATTATACCTAATCAGTCCGTCCTAATCCTTTTATAGTAAAGCCCCTAATAGCTTGTTGTTGTTCTATAGTTTAGCTTTTCTACTTAGAGCGTCTACTCGTGCATTATCTATACCCTTAGTATACTAAATCTCAAAATGGTATTCTGTAAGCATTTCCGCCCATCTAACCTGTCTTTAGTTAAGTTCCTTTATTATTAGGAATCCTATAAGGTTCTTATAGTCTTTTTTAACTATAAATGGTTTCTCTATACCTTATAAAAATGCTCTTTATTTCTTTAACGCTGTAACTATACCTAGCAACTCCTTATTATAGATGTTATAGTTTAGTTCTAATAGTGTTATCTTTTAACTATAGTACGCTACTAGATATTATACGTCCTAATACCTCTATAGTAAACATGCTCCTAGTGCGAAGTCTAATGCATCTATCTTAACAACCGTCTTTAACTTTAGTTAATAGATCTTAAGGATTAGTTCCTAGATAAATAACTCCTTAAGTTTTCTAAACAACTTCTTTTACTTATTATCCTATACCCATAGTTCCTCTTTCTTCGTAAGCCTTGTAAATAGCTTAATATTCTTTAACTACTGTGTAATAAACCTCCTGTAGTAATTGCAACCCCCTAAAAACAATCTTAACTATATAACATTCTCTAGTTCTTGCCAACTTACTATAGCTTTGACTTTCTTTAGGTCCATACTAATACGTCCTAGTTTAATAATAAATCCTATAAAATCGGTCTTCCTAGTGAAGAACTCGCATTTCTTAACTGCTACTAGCATCTATTCCTCTTATAGTCTCTTTAAGACCCACTTAACGTATTCTCTATACTCCTTTTCACTTTCTAAGTAAATAATATTATTATTAAGGTATACTATAACAAACTTATTAAGGTGTTCTCCTAATATACTATTAATTCGCTTTTAGAACATTACTAATGCATTTATAAGCCCGAATTATATAATTAATGGCTTATATAGTCCTTCCTTTAACCTAAAAGCTGCCTTCTATTTGTCGCCTTCCTTAATTCTAATCTAATGGTATGCCTATCTTAGATCTATCTTCGTAAAGATCTTTACGTTACCTATTCTATTTTAAATTTTGCTAATTAAGGGTAAAGAATACCTATCCTTCCTAGTAATGCTGTTTAACTGTCTATAGTCTATACACATCCTAAGTTTTCCATTTTTCTTTAGGATAAACAGTACTAGATATCCTACTAACAACTGCGATGGTCTAATATACCCCTTTTATAAGTTCTCCTAAATAAACTCCTTAAGCGCTACTAACTCTGTTTTAGTAAGCTTATAGATTAAAAAGAACCTTAGGCTTATCCCTAGTTCCAACTCTATCTTATAGTCCTATTCTATATACTTTAACAGCTTCTTACTTTCTGGTAACCATAACTTTTTACTATACTTGTAGTATCTCTTTAGTATGTGACTTAAGCCTCGCTTAGTCTCTTTGTATATTGCTCTAACTTGGTACTATACTAACTTAGTTTACTGTTGCACTTTGCGTTATTAAGTATTCCTAATATTAACCTAACCTATAACCTAATTAATCTTTGGATTGTATTTCTATAACTAAGGCATTCCTAGTATCGCCTTGTCCTGTCCCAACAGTAGGATATTAAAAGACATTTTAACCTATCTCCCCTTAATAGTTAACTAAATAGGTCCTGTTTTAAGATTAATAATGCCTCCTCTATAGGCTATCTAATCTCCTAAAATTGTTATAAGTGGATATAGGTGTTCCTTCTATCTGTGTAGTAACCCTATCCTTTCTACTACTATTGGTAATACGTGGTTCCTTATTACTCCACTATCTATTAATGCTTCAAACTGCTGATCTTACCATTAGACGTGTAAATTTAGGTATTATCCTTAAATTTCTTTAAGGGTCTAAGGCTCTAACACTAGTTCCCTTTAGTCCTATACGCCTCCTCTTTTCCTAACTGCTAGCTATTAGATCCCGTTTATACTTAGCCTAACTTAGGCCAATGCTTAGTTCATTTCTTTTCCTTTATATACCATAGATAAGTGTTTTCTAGGCACTTCCACTACTATTATCTATCTAGGCACTTTTCCGTAAGGAACCTTTCTAGTTAAAGTATTAAGTCGCCTAACTCCTAAACTTCTACTAGGTGCTATCTATATATATACTTAGTATCCCTAAACTGCTTTTCTTCTAGTGCCTAATATATCCTTATTAGGTATTTCCGGTTCTTATCTTTTAATGCCCTATATATATTGCATATATCATCCACATAAGCTATCTACAATAGTATATAATACGCTAGGTGTCTTTAGTTAACTCTTAGCTTATTTTTACTCTTAAGTTTAAACCTATACCTAGTTATTCTAACCACTAGTAACTCTGCTGTGGGTACTAAGATTTGTCACTTACTTTTCTAGTCCCTAGATCCTTCTTCTAGGTTTCTTAATATTATAATTAATGCTCCTTTAATATAACTTATACGTTTTTCTGTAATGGGTTAGTCTTAGATAACTTTTTTATTTAGCCACATATAAAAGTCTTTCTATTTATTACTGTGTTATTACCTATACTACTTTCCATACAACTGGTTTAGCGTATATAGTTTGTCTATTAGAAAGTACCTTGTTATTACCGCGTCGTAACATCCTTTAGTATATCTTTCTTTAAATCTAGTTAGAATCCCTAGATCCTCTTCTTATTCTAGTTTATCTAACTACTTTACTCTAGACGTCCCTACCTTAGGCCTATTAGTAATTCTTTATATAAGTGCTCTGTCCCTACTATAACCTTATATGCTAGATTTCTAATCTGCTTTCTATTCTTACTATACAATAATTCTTTGTCTAAACTTATCTATAGTTTCTTATTTTCTGCGTCTCGCAGCTAGGTCCTTAAAGTCTTCTTACTTCTTAATCCTAGTATTAACTTTTTAATCTTTAGGCTAAACACTATGTTTACCTAGGATTGCTAACGTTCTTACTCGTTCCCTAAACTTATAGTTCTTAAACTTACGTCCTATACTCATTTGTTTGTCATTAAACTAAGCTATTACCCTTTCCTATTAGTTTTTGTCCGTTATAGGTTCCTAAGCTGTCCTTATTATATCTTATAAGTCTAGAGCCTTCCTTATCTCTTCCTAAAAATCTTAGACCTATGGCCTTTTACCTTTATTAAGTAATAAGCTAGCACTAGCAGTTATCTGCTTGCCTAGTTTTTTCTAAACGTTACTCCTATTATCTTATAAAGCGATGGAAATTGTATCTAACGGTGTTATAATACCCATTACTAAACCTTATTCTATAATGGTCTTAATCTCTACTTATATTTTAACTTCTCTAAGGTCTGTATACTCCTAGTAAGCTGCCCTTATTGCCTTATTGTCAGTAAATGCTTCGCCTATATTAAATTTATTATCTTTAATATCCGTTCTGCGAGCTAGTTCGTTGGTTCTTCTAAACTTAGATAACTTTAGCTCCTATAGCTAATAGCTTACACCGTACTTAGCGTCCTTATAAATTTAGCATGTATTATTATAACAAAATGTAAAACTATTAATTAAACACTCTTTTATTCCTTACAGTGCACCATTATCCCTTTATATATACGTGTCTTCTACTACTAGTCTGGTTCCTTTTACCGCGTGGTTACTCTAACTACCTCTATAGTCTTTAACAAAATAACCTTGTTTTCTGCAATTTATATAAGCTCCGTCTCTAAACTACTAACTTTGCTATAGAGTCCGCCTAAATATCTTCTACTACTAAGATCTCTAGTTTGGCCTCTACTCCTTAGTCCTATAATCACTAGATCCTTAACCTTTAGGTTTCTATAGTTTCTTTATCCATCTCTTAGATTCTTTAATACCGCTTAGGTCTATTAGCTCTGCGCCATTCCATAGTTTTTAGTTTTACGTCTATTAATATATACTCTGCGCCTTATATAACTGTAGAACTCTATCCTAGCCTCTCTTAGCCTATTCCCTTTAGTAGATCCTATTATTAATCTTAATTACTTAATTAATTAGCTCCCTTAGGGTATCCGTATCTTCTATCAGAATAATTACGTCCTGGACTTTAGCCTTAAGTCCCTATTTATACTATACTATAAGCGCCTTATTATTCCATTTAACCTATATAGCAAGTGTCTAAAACTGTGTTGTATACTCTATTGCTAAAGTTTGTTGTACTAGGTTCTAAAGCTTTTGTTCTACAATAGTTAACACTTTAGGGTCTCTAAATACTTATATTAGCTGTTCCGCGAACCCGTTCCAGTTAGTAAATATATACCATACTTCTTAATTAGCAGTTATTAAGCCGTTTGCCTATATCTTAGTAAGGTAAAGTTTAAACTATTCTAGTACCCTTCCTGTTAAGAACAGTCCTGCGTACGCTACTTAATCTATAGGTGTCGCCAACTTTACTCCTTCCTGTATAACCTTAAAATGTATCTGCGTAAGGAATCCTTTAAGCTTTAACTTCTCCCCTAAGAATTATTTAATTAAAGGTAACTTAACCTTTACTACTCTAATCCCATTAATACGTTCTTTAAGTATCCTATTATTATCTAATAAGCGATTAACTATTTCCTGTAACTAACCTCTTGTAATTAACTACAAATTAGTATCTGCTATACTAGTGTCTCCGCTTAATCCTAAGGTAGTTACTGCCGTCGATGGCATTGTAACTAGTGCTTTAGGTGGCATATTGTTTAACTTTATTAATACTATAACTAGATAGTAAATGTGTAACAGAACCTTATAGTAGTAACTACGGTAGGTTCTATTAATAGGCTAGGTGTATAGGTAAACAAGAAGTTAATAACTTAATAATAACTAGTAGAGTAGTTGCCCAATAGATTAACTCTAATTATATTCTAAGATTCACTATAAAGAGAGAACTATCTAAGTAGGGACTATGGTCCTTTAAATACACAACCGTACGCCTAAGAAATCCCTTCGCTCTGTGAGGTATGTGTACTCTGTCTGCTCTATTACGGATTACACAGATTACACAGATCATATAGATCACATTATGTGACCTCAGCTACTATTCCTCGTCACATGGTTCCACCGGATCTATCCTAGACCGTGCCTGTATTAACCAACTAGCTTTTTCCGACTCTTCCCCAAGTAGTCGTAACATCGTACCTAAGCTGTCCGTAACAATATTTATTCCTTTAAATCTTCCCTAAAGCCTCTTCGCGCCCTCACAGTTAGTTAGTCTAAAAGGAAGTACTTTGCATTTATATATTCTATAATAGGTCTAAAATATAGTAAGATCTTCTAATCCAGGGTCTATCCTAATTTAGTAAAAAGCCTAATAGATATTAAGCTTAGTAAAGATCTTAGCTCTACTTATCTAGGCTAGAGTCTCCTTAAGTAAGGGCAGTGGATAGCGGTCCTTACGGGTTATATTATTAAGTTTATAGTAGTTAATGCAGAAACAAAGTCCTCTATTTAGCTTTTTAGTAAAGAAAATAGGCAAGTTAAAAGGGGCTTAACTAGGCTTAATAAAGCCCTTATTCAGGTTATTAATAAGGTACTACTTTATAGCCTATAATTTAGCAGTAGACTGCTAATAAAGGGGGCTATAACTAAGAGTATCTTCCTTATCTAGCTTAATTTTAATCTTATAGTTGTACAGTTAGTAAGGTAGGAGTATATTAGACACTGCCTTAGAGAATATATCCTTAAATTTCTGGTATTAATTGGGCAGTTTTTATTCTACCAGCTCCTTATCCATAAGCTTACTTTCCTATCCACTAAGCTTGCTTTTCTTTTCCTTAATTATTTAATCAATTTTATATAAGCTGGTGGTAAAGGCAACAGTATTAAGTTAGACCAAGTTCTAGTAGAATCCTACAGCGCCAATACAGCAAATATTAACTAGGGGAAGGTCCATAGGTTTCTTTACGGACTTTTATTAGGCCATATTTTATAGTATAGGGTTTATAGTCTTCCTCAGCTTACATTCTATTTTCTATAAGTTGTCCTTCCAGTTTATTAGTTTAGTATAGCGTCCAGTATTCCTAGCCTTCCTTTATAGCTATATAGGGCCTAAGTTCTCTATAGGGGACTTAGCTAGGTTACTACTAATTTCCTAAATCTCTAGTGCGGGTGGCGTAATATAGGTAGTCTAGGGGCGGCGTAGTATACAAATCTATTATAGATTAAGCTGTATATCTTTCTTAAAGGCCTAGTCCCTATACATAGCATCGGCCTAGTAAATAGTATTAATCTAGGGCCATATAAGGTTCTCTATTATAATACTAATTTCTTTTATAAAGGAAGGGGTTAGGGGTAGGAATTTGGGCCAGATAAGCCGTCTACTCTATATATTAAGCTGTAAGCCTAAATAGGCTAGCCATTTTCTTCCTAAGATTATATTATGGCTTCCTAGGTCTATAATAAGAAAGGGGACATTATACTACCTTCGTCTATTAACATGGAGGTAGATCTATAAGATAGTTATAATAGGTAGTCCTATCTATCTATTATACCCGCAAATAGGGACTAGTTTAGGCAGTTCTTTAAAAGGCGCATTTAAAAATTTAGCTAGCTTTATAGCGCATTAGGTATCTATTAAGGCAAAGGCATTTACTCTAGAGTTAGCTAAAGCAGAGGTTAAAACTTAATATCTATTACAAAATAAAGTATAAGGGATAGTATAGCTTCTTCCACTAACTAGCCGACTTAGATTAATATATAACATATTAATTCCTTTTAACCCTAAAGAGAAGTCTTTCTCTAGGGTTCCTCTTTTTCTAGCTCTATATCATCCTCCTAAATTAATAGAACCTCGCCTAATTTTTACCTTTATCTAGTAATCCTTTATAAAGTAGTCTTTTTAGCCGCATAAGAAGCAAGCTCCTTAATTACTAAGGGCCTATTTATAGGGGTCGTTATATATAGGCCGAGTATACGCTAGACCTACAGCAGGACTAGCTGCTAAATTAATGGTAGGCTATATAGCTAGTGCTATAGGAGTTGCAGATTATGCCAGAGTGTTATAGGCCGTTTATATAGTGCTTGCAGTTTAGTTTAGAGAGTTCCTAGCCTTATACCGCTCAGCTTATGTCTTAATTTAATAAAGGCCTTAGTTAATAGATAGGCAATAGTCTATAAGTACTTTCAGCGTCTATACAGTAGTAAAAACTAGTAGTACGGCGCGCTATAGGTCTAGGGTAAGCTTGTTAAAGAGGTCTAGCATTAGGTCTTTCTAGGGAATTTAGGCCTAGCCGGCTAGGTACAGAAAGCAGGTCTAGAAGGCTAAAAAGGTCTCTATTATCTTTATATTAAAAGCTTTATAATTAAGGCGGGCGTTCTATACCTTAAAGGGGTCCTTATAGATAGAAGATAAGTAGTTAATTATCTTATCTCTAGAGAGGAAGGGATCTGCTAAGTCCTAGGCATATTGCGGACGTAGGTGCGTCTATATATCTCCGCCAATACGGCCAAAGACATAGGCCATCTTAGCTTAAGTAGTGGGGAAGTAGTCCGCATTAACTTTAAGCTTGTCCTATAATTAAAGCTTCTAGTTATTAAATATAGGGTTAGTTCCGTCTGTAAGTAACAGGGGGTCTATAACCTTTATAGACTACAACAATACTAATACTATATGTTAGGCTAGGGCCTTAAGGACTATAGCAAGTCTCTAGGTGTTTAATAACTCCTTACTAGGTGTAGGGGTGTCTCTAGTTTTAAGCAGCTCTTAAAGCCGTTTAATTTCGGCATTAGCTGCTGCAAGCTCTTTCTAGGGGGTTAAGACAGTGACTGTTTTACTATTAGAGGTATTTATAGGTCCTGCAGCAGCTTTACCAGCTACTATATTTCTTAGCATAGTAGTAAGGGTTTTAGGTAATTTCTAGTGTTTATTTATTTTCTAGGGGTTCTGGTCCATGTGTGTCCTATTCTTAGGTTTCGCGTTCTATTCATGTTCTTTTAGTTCTTAGGTCTGTCCTGTCCTTATAGTCCTAGTAATATCCTTAGGGTCCTATTCTGTATCCTTATCCTATTTATGGTCTTATAGATAGATATATTTAAGTTCCTTCTTAGGAAGAAAGAGTAATAATAAGCTTTGGATAATATTAGCGACTTAGTTAATTAAGGCATAAGCACGGCAAGAGGGACGCGCAAGCCTATACAATTGGCAGTCTATAAACGAAGATCCAAAGCTAAAGAAAGGAAAGGAGAAGAAGAGCAGCGTCGCTCGAAGTCTTATACAATCCTCAAGTCACGTAAGCTCACGTGACTCTGCGTCTACCATAACGTCTACCATAATCCACCGTTTTCCACTAGCGCCGTAACATAGACCCTATAGTAGCAGTTTAGATTTAGTTGTTATAGCTTTTATTATCGCTACTATAGTAGGGGTTTCTGTTAGGTAAAGCTGCTTAACGCTAACCCTTTATTAAGTCTTAAGTAGGTAAGGTTGCCAGGGGCGTGGAGACTTAGGTAGCGTTATATGCAGTAAAGGGGTATCTGGTATTATTATAAATATACTTATTAAGCTAAGATTATAGGTATTTAATTATATCCTCTCTTTTAGTAACTGTAGTAATAAGTATAATCTTAGCCTTCTTTAATTATTAGATGTTATATTTAGATATATAGAGGTTATCTTTAATCTCTCGGCGTATATTATTAGCGAGCGCCTTACGAGCTTATAGGTCTTAGATAATATTATAATCTTAGGCAGCACGTATCTTAGCTTACGTAAGCTTTAAATGGTAGTTTTATAAAAGGTGGTAGTATTTATTAGGTTTTTATACTACCATTTTTATAAATATCTTAACGTCTTATATCTTAATCTTAATAGGTAGTAGCCCTTTAGCTTATTTGTCCGTAGTTATATAGTTAATAAAAGATAAGACATTATTAATATCCACCTTATTAAGGTTATTATAGTATTTTAAGCCACTAGGCTTTCCTTTAGGGGTTAAGGCTTGGGCTAATAAATTAAATCCTCCTGGGATTAATTGGCGTTGTGGGTTCAATATAGGTATTAAATTATTCTTTAAGTTTAACATGGTGGCTAGTAAGGAATTTCGTCTTACTATTGTTGGTTCTTTGGAAGTACGAAGTGAGAGACACGCTGCTTCCAATCTACTGCTTCCTTCGGGTATAGCGCAAATTTTGATACTAATTTCCAACTTTGCTAATAAATAACGCAGCCAGTTAAAATATTCCTCCATTAGAACTCGATTTCAAGCTATTTTTAGATCCAGATGACTCGCATATAATTATAGAGAAAGTAAAATAAGGACCTATATTAAAGCTTCCATCTCGCGATACAAAGGATTTCTGGTGTTCTTTAAGAAAAATTAAGCCGCTATTATGTTTCTTATTAGAGCTGCTCTTCGATAACAAGAAGCTACTTCAAGTACAGAAATTTGACTGAAACAAATGGTAAATGTGGAAGCATCCTGCAGGTATTGTCAAGTATGCGGTGTATAAAAGCGACTGAATTGTGCATATGGATTGCGCATCAAAGAAAAGCCAAAGAGGATTTCCACTACTCAGACCTCTCCAATCTCGACTTCGTCCAGCTCAAACGGGGTTCGCAACTTCTGATGAGTCCAAGCCACCTGCCCCATTTGTTCCGTTCTGGTGTGCTGCCTTTTCCACAGGTACCCCGGCCCGGGGCCCACTGGGAACGATTCTAGCCAGATCTATGTCACGAAGGCTGAAAAGCAGCAGGGCTGGAATACATATGATAGTTGCAATGTCTAAAATTCCGTAGAAGACGGCCTCAGAGTCTGGCGCGATGACATTACCACCTTCACATACACCCCACGCGATTGGGTATATGAGCCAGATGAGGGATTCTAGCGCGGCGGGAAATAAATACGCCTTACGGATATCACTTCCATGTGAAGTAGCATGGTTGCGGACGTTAAAGAGGAGCTCATATACAATGTATATGTACGTTACGAGGCCTATAGATGATATAACCATTAACTTATGGTGTATGGAACTGAAAAATGGAGTACATATCGATCGGAGCGATGTACGACACGCTCGAGAGCAGAAATGCATAAAGCAAAATAAGGGAGGTGCGGCATACCGAATACAAAGTAACCCCACTTGTAAGTCGTAGATACGAGAGCGCCCACGAGACGGGTGACAACGAGGATCCAAGACACAATTATTATCTGAACCAAAGACTGCCACGACATGCCAGCTACGAAGAAGAGGTTCGAAAGAATGAGCGGCGTGGTAAGGAACCTTACTCTTTGTTAGTCCACAAAGAAGCGCCGCCTCCTCAGGAATTCTTCCTTCCAGGACTTACCACTCAATATACCGCACATAAAATATCTGGCGGGTGTTTCCAGCGACATGGCTATTAGTACGGTGCCATTCAACGGTGATGCCGGTCCAGCCCAGGTTCGATGCCATGGTGAAATAGGCAATCGCTGCAATGAGTGAAGTAAATGCTGCAACGTTATGAAGTAGACGGCTGCCTTCGGACCTCATCTGGGCCCAGAGAAAGAACAGGATCGTGCAGAGCCCCATTAGTGAACACCATGCCCAGTACACGTCTGAGCCATGGGTCGTTATGTGGATGTCCGCATGCGCCCCGTTTACTATATCATCTGTGGTTTGTTTTGGTTATCAAGCTGTTTCTGGGACGGTAGTAACCCAAGAGACCTACTATTAATCCTGATGGCATCGTTTGATCTTTCGAGGAGATACATCTTATTGTTCGATACGAATGTAAACTATTGTAATTTTACGGCATACCAATTCACGAGTACAGCTAATGTGGCCAGTAGATCAAGAAATACCCTTGAGTGCGGGATGAGCAGTATTTGAGTCTGATAGGAAAGACGGGTTGGCCCTTCACCAACTAGAACATAACATGACCCCATATGAAATCGCTTCAAATGATCATCTCATCATATGTAAAATCGAGTCTGTCCACTCGCAAGCCAAGATAGAAAGCCGTGGAATCACTTTAACAACCTTATCAGCAGACCGTGCATCAAACCATCGCACCCTCAATACCTCAGCGAATGATAGTGAGTGGATCGGATCATGCCATCGAGAACATGTTTTCCATTGAGCATTTTGGTTGCCACTGCCTGTCATATGAACAACCTTCAAGCTAAGGTAGTGTTGTCAGTTGGGTTCGGCCTTAGATGATAATCGAAGAGCAATGGACGCCCTGTGGCGAAGGAAGCAGGGGTATTCATGCGCACCTCTCCGATTGCACCGATGCTGCGCCTGACCCTCGTGCAGTCCAAGCGTTGCAGCCTGACGAGCCCGATTTCACATCCAAGGAGACGAGGGTAGTTGTGCTCGACATGGTCCTCTTGCATACATGTCCCCAGTCCCAACTCCTGTTCAATCGCATCAGAAGAAGGCCTAGCCTTCTGCTGCTGTGATCTAGGAGAAGAGTCGAGTGGGAAACAGCTATCCTGTTAGTTGTCTGTACTCTCATGAAGAAAATGGTGACTCATTAAGGAGGGGGCAGAAAAGGTCGGTAGCCGACTGTTGGAGTGTGCTCTGATTCGCTGGCGGACGAGTGATTTGCAGCATTGCAGCCGCCCATTTCCGAGGCGAACAGTCCACTCGTCACACCGTCACACCACAGGCCTGCCATCCACGTGGACCTTTTTATCCAGTCAACTTAGCGGAGAATCCGAGCATTACAAACTCAAAATCATAGGCATCGACCTGCACACCGTCAATCTTCTCCAAATCCTTGTTAACAGCACTTCAAAGCGGCCCGCCCCTCATTCCAAAGGCCAAGCCTAAAAACCTCTTTGGTCTTCTGAGCAAATACAGACTAATGCAATTAGGATACAATTCGTACACTAGCCAATGCAAAGCGTCTCAAATCTTACCCCACAATCATTTTCACCCAAACGCCGTGAGATCCGAAAACTTGATCCCAGAGTATCCGAATGAGCCGCGAACATCCTGGCGCTATGCGTCTGCCGAATTGCTACCTAGTCAATCAAATCCGCCGATGTTCACATACCAGTGTGCTGTCATTTGATAGAAAAGTCAACTGCCGATTCTTATCCCGCATAAGTGCAGCCGTTATATGCCTTGGGTGCAGGTTTCGTAACGCTTACACGCGCTGAGAGAAGCCTTCCCCATGTACATTTACTGTCACTTGTTAAAGATGGAAATCCTGACTTAGAAAATTGTCCAACGCTGCCCTAGAGAAAGAAAATGTATGACGTAATTGATAGTCGTCTCCCAAGCATCACATGCTCTAATTCGTTAATCGAAGCTCGTCAGTAAAGTAGTAAAGCCGTAATGATCCTAATCTATCTGTCTGCATTAACAATTACACTTCTTGAGCAGGGAGGCTCCGTCTCTGGCTCTGTATCCTTGGAAAGTCTTTTCGTGTCCCCCGCAACGGTAAAAATTGTCCACACGTTATCGATAAGACTTAGCCAATAGAATCAATAGGATATAAGCCACACTGGTGTTCCAGCACGGGCCACCTACCGTGTGGACGCCACCGTGTGGACGCCACCGTTGCGGGGGATCCACGACTTTTCTTCCCGTCTTATCAAATCAAACAGCTATACTGCCATACATCAATCTCATGACGAAAATACACATATCCCTGCCTGTTACTCGGTTCAACCTATTCTTCCTATCACCTAAAGCCGGCATGCTCTGGAGGCGTACATGCCGCATTGACGTATACAATGCATTTCTTGTGACTTCTCTTCGGTCGACGTCTCAAATTGTAACACTATTCATTATAGTATGAAGCCATGCTGCGAGTGCCACGAACAAATTGACATCTTCATGCTCGTCGCAAACCTAATCACAGCTTTATAGCGTTCTTGGCACTCATACCTATCCCTTAACCCGCCGACGTCCACTGAGTGTATGGTCCGTGCGGGAACACCAGAATCAGAAGTACGCGTATAACCTATGTAGATTTCATTAATACAATACTATCAACTATGCCTTTTAATCGTACTTCCAATGATATAGTCCTTGTTTAGACGGCTCAATATAATATTTAGCCAAATTGGGTCGCTAAAAACTTACCACTAGAGCTATGGCCGCTGCCCGATTTTACAACGGCTTTTTATTTCTTATTACGACAATTTAATCGCATTGATCTTATTGGTTGGTTCTTATCGATACCATGTGGACGAATTTCGGCGGGTTAAGGGATAGCAATCTCGGCTTTGGCCGAATCAATAGGACAAAGATATGGAGCTTGTCTCGCGTCTTCGGTTATGGATGCGGAGCCTTGCATATTGTACGCATGATACACACAGTGATCAATACCGAAACAGTGACCTAGTTCGTGACTTGCGGTACGGCACATGTGACCGAACCACAGGCCGGAAAGGCTCGCTGCAGAGGGTGAGACATCCGGTGAAAGTAGAGCGGTATCGGCCTTTACTGCCGCCCGTAAGGAGGTTATCATGGTTTGATCAGAGCATGAATGTTGTGAAATCTCTCCTACGTTACAAATATTGTTTTTTGTGTTTTCAATTTCTTCTTGGGCGAATTGGCTTCGTCACTGCTGCACAACATTTTCGAATATAGCTGTCGCAATATGACGCAGGCTAAGCATGGTCTCACTCTTCTTCTTGTTGGTAGTCGAGACTAGGGTTATATCTTGCCATCGAAACTACTGCCACTCGGCTGGCTCCGTAAGCACGGCCACAGGCAGATTCATCTTCGGGGCTTTCGAAGGGTTCCTGGTGTCAAGAAACAGGATGCACCATCTAGTAGGATGCTGATAGCTACGTCAAGGAGGTCATCCAGGTTCATTTAACCCTTGAAAATCTGGTCGACGGATGGACGAGTACAGATGCGTACGATTTCCGTCAAAGTTTGAAGGCCGATGAAAGGTGGGATGAAAAGTCTCGTTTTTTTCTTTCGGGGTTTGAACCGGGAGCCTCCCAAGCTGTAAATTCCAGTTGTGAAGATGGAAGTAGTTTTACGGGTAACCCGTGGATGCATGCAGCTAGGTAACCGAGGATGTCCCGAGGGTCCGGGAACATCACTATTTCAGAAATCACTTTCAGGAACACGTTGAACATTGTACGTAAACTCTGACGAGTTTTTTTAACTCAAGGCACTTCAAAACACGACTGTAAGAAACACCGAGTGCGTGTTGATATGATTAGCACATGGGACAAAGGAAATTCAATATCCACGGACTCCGTATTAACTAAAGGCCTATCAAATCGAACGTTTAAATCTACCCTAAATATATTTTCTTCTCAACTGAATAGTATTCATTAAGAATACTTATGACACTCGGTTGTAAGGGAAATATTGTAACTTGAATGGCCGTCATAAATGCTCCCTTTACCTCAACAACAAATACGAGCAGAGCATAAAACCAAAAGAACAAACAACACGGCATATTGCTGTAGCTATTATCTCACTTGATTGATTCGCTAGACCCCAACGGATGCAAGATGACGCTACGTGGGAAACATCATCGGCACTCTTTATGACGGATGACAATATGGAAGACTTGAAATTTTCCACGGGTCCTTTTCTGAATCGAGACGAGATGATGTATTGACAAAGTTTAGTTTACGTATCCGTTGTGAAACGTCGGATCTCAGCACCAGTTCATCTATACGTTGGCCTTGTTTCCCACCTCCTTCCTCCTGATGCTTTCTTCCTCCGAGAATGCTTCCTGCTCCTTTCTAGATTTCTTCACATCCACAAAGAATAGCAAAAATATAAAGCTAACTAAGCTAAGACTAAATAAGAAATAAAACGGAGTCGAGTTATTTCCAGTATCATCAATAATAGCACTACTAACTAGAGGACCGATGAACGCGCTCGTCTTCCCAATGATGCTGAAAAGACTGAAGAATAAAAACTCTTTGCCTCTGGGTGTTACTTCTGAAATCATCGTTTGGGAATAACTGTACCACGGGCACACAAAAAGCCCATAAAAGGCTTGGTAGGCCCAGACTTCCCAGACGTGATGGAAGCCGAAGCGTTGACTCCAAATACCGATCATGCCCCAGCCATCAAGAAGGATGATGCCAACGGCGACCACATTGAACATCGTTTTTGTGGGCAGGCCGTAACGGCGCTGGACGGACCAGAAAGAATATATTCCAACCGCCTGAGCGGTGATGCCAACGATAAGGAGGTAGGTTAATTCAAGACTATTGTAGGTGACTATGCTATTTTGGAGAGTTCCGATAACGGTGACGGTCGTATTGAGAGAGTCGCCGAGGAGAAAATAGCCTGGCAAGTAATTAGTGTCAATCAAAGGTCTCCTAACATCACAGGAAAGTATTTACCGATTAGGTAAAACAAGCTTTGCTTCAGCTTCCAAACATGTGTGATAGCGACCCAAAGCTGTTTGCATCCAGCCAGCACAATATTCGTCCCCGGATCTTGTCCCGGCCTTCTTTTCTCCATTATGAACCACGGGAGACTCAGGAGAATCCATACGCCAGTTGCAAATGCTATCAGTACGCTGAGGCCCCAATTGTTATTCGCTGTGCTCGCATTTACGTTCAAACCAAACATGATTCCTACAATCACAGCCAAGATGACAATCTCACCGAGCGATTGAATATAAAATGCGGTGTTGGACAGCTCATTCCTCTTCATGCTGTCTGCGAAATCGTATTCTTCCCTTGTAATCATGCCCTCTGCGTACTGCTCAGCCTTATCCCTTAATGCTGGGGTATTTCTTGCCAGCCCCGGGAAGGCAGCGGTCCAAAACGTAAGTGTGGTCTGATATGCAATCAGTCCGACTATATATAATCCCAATCCGATTCGCCATTTCTCCTCTGTATGTACACCCAGCCACCCAAAGCCAACGGCATACGCGATTATGGATAGAACGATGAGGATATTCGGGCGCCAGGAGCCAAAATCAGCAAAGGAACCGATGACTAGAAATACAACTATTTGGATAGCAAATGATATTCCGTTAGAAAGTAAGACAATGCTATCGATTTTTCTATTGCGGCCGGCGAAGTAGAGGGTCTCGCTGTCGCCAGCGGCTTGGTAGAGAAGGTTTTGGAAGGCGGTTGGAGCGAAGTTGAAGAGAGTTAAGCCATTGTTCCCGATGTAGTAGCTGGTTGTGCGTTAGCAAAATAATCTAGTGTTACTCCAAGGCCAGTTACTGTTTGTGGAATTGAAAGGGTATAGTAGAGAATTTCAATGGCTCGGACTCTACAACGATGAATTTGCTCACGCGTAATATGCCCAAATCTCCCACTTAGTTGCTTCGAATTTCTCATCAAACTGGTCCGGAGCGACAGGCCTATCGGTCTCTGCACCTGTGCTGCCATCAATAGCACCTTTCGTCGGGTCTTCTGCCTTCGCAGTGAATGGCGCAAGACCAGGGTCGTTCGATGCCATTGAAAACTGTCGTGAGCCCTACCCTCACAATTAAAACAGAAATGAAAGAATGGAATGTGAACTTCACCTGGGATATATAATTGTGAATGTGATCTACATGATGGCATGGCTGGCAGGCAATTTCAGGGAACACTTGCCTCTTTCTTTTGCCCCTCCGCTGCCATCTCGAGGGCCTGATAGCAGAGTGGCAGCGGATTCGGCAGGGACCACCGAGGTATCCTAGGAGTCAGGGATAATGTTACTATATCGGGTAAGCGGTGGGGAAGACGACTTCGCTAAGGAGACGATTATTCCGTCGCCATTATTCGAGACAAGACGGCTAGGCAGGAGTGCTGCTTGTGGCTCGAGCGCCTAGATTATATTGCTAAATATTGACGAGGACTCAGTGGTGCGTTCAAACTGCGGTCGAGCACTAAATAGAACAGTGTTCAGTCGCTATCAGGGGATGATGACTAAATCATGCTCTTACCACGTTAGCTACAGCATTGATTTGGATTCCTTTGATCACCAGTTCAACATTCACAACAGCAAATATCCTTATTCAACCCTCAGAACGCCCTCGAACCTCAGTAAACTAATTTAAAGACGAGTGCATGTTTTCTACATAGCTGGTTCCCCAAGCTAAACGTACGGTGGAGTGTAGAAAGCCGTCCAAGGCCCTTAAGATACTAATGGTCAATCGAAATGCTTAAATACAAGTAGACCAACTTCGATCTACTTCGTACAATTACTTTTTGTTGGCGGTCTCGAAACAGGTGCCCTCATGAATATGATAGGAATCACTGCTTACTATCCCGCCGAGAACGCCACGGTGCCCACCCGAGCTGAGAGTTTAAAATTGCAGACGCCAGACAGCAAATTGATGCAGTTCACGAGTTGGTGGTGGATGGCGTATACTGCGTCGATGGGAGTAACGACACATCAAATGTCCTTCCAATGCACAAGCTATTCACAGGTAGCAAAAATGTAAATACAACAGGTACACGGGTTCAAGTCGATGCATGGTTGGAGTATAATGATCCTGACTATTACAAATCCGAGCTCTGCCTCAAACCACTTCTCTGGAGTTCCTTAACAGAGTCATCTTAGTGACAGTGAGGAAGGATAAGGATACATCAAACGCCAAGTAGCAAAGATAGGAAGAGTTGATCAAGAATCACAATTGTACGAAAAGGCTCCGGCCGAAGCAGGTCAAACCCGACAAAGCCCCATTCCGTCCATTCCCCCACACGCAATTCGCAGCCAGCCCATGTCCTATTCATGTCAGACAGTTCTTTAGTAAATCTTTGTATCAATAAGAATAACTGATAATCGCACAAGTCCCCGAGCACGCAGCTACAGTTGCACTGTTTTCTATCTCACTTTAGCCAAGGGATCTACTCCATCATCCATCCCGAGCTTACTCGGGTCATTTCGTCTCATAATTCCCTCGACAGGCCCTAGCAGGCGCTGGAAACCGTCCTTACCCAGGGTAGCAACTTTAACTTCCTTAGTGCTAATAACGGAGGCAGCGCGTGGAGCATCATTAAGGAGAGCAAGTTCACCAAAATAGTCGCCCTTCTTGTATCGGTTGACGGCCTTGTCAGCACCTCGTTTGTATACTTCAGCTTCTCCGCTTTCGAGGATGAAAAAAGATTCTCCCACGTCGCCTTCCTTAATGATTGTCGTACCGGCGGGGAATTTGCGTGTCTCAAGCGCGTCGGCGATTTTAGAGCGTTCGTAGGGTGTCAATGAGGAGAGAAGTGGTACTTCTTCGAGAAAACCTTCGTACATCCGGCGCCTTTGAAAGGCGCTGTCCATCAGGATGCGGCGGAAAGTCACGCGATCGAGCGCCCAGAGGGTTGACGGCTCAGTGGAAGTGACGGTCGCTGCTCTAGGCGCGTTGTACATAAGAGCTAGCTCACCAAAAGAGCCGCCGGGACCGACAGATCCAACCTTGCTGCCAAGGCCATCAGGTCCAGCTTCCAGCTTGCCAGATGTATTGACAAAAATGTCAAATGCTCCACTCTCGACTACGTAAAAGTAATCTCCGACGTCACCTTGTTGGATGACCTTAATGCCCTTTGTGGGTATAGGCTTCTCTTGCAACGCGCCTAAAACCTGAGCTGATTGTTCGTCGTCGAGATGAGAGAAGAGGAAGTTGCCGGAGACGGCCGCTCGCAGGCGTGCCTGCTGTTCAGATGTTTTCTGGTGATATGGAGGTGTCCAATTATCGTGGAGGGAGGAGGTTGGGTTGAGGGATTCCGCAGATACTGAGGTCCGCCTATTCATATTGTAATTACTTGGAAAGCTCTGAGAGTCCATGGCCGATGGTGGTTGAGACTTGAGGCCTTGAGAGCGATTTGTTGAAGCTTGAAAGCCACTAAAGTTGCCAAAGGAGCTCTCGCCGATTTTGTTGGTTTGGCTGCTGTTCACGTTTGCTCTTGGGAATGATGACGCGGTTGGGGAGGCAATGGTGTCGTTTTCTTCTTCTTCCTCCAATCGGTGCATTCCACTAGTTATAATCCCGCTGCTTGGAGAAGTGCCAAAGGGGTTGTTTCCGGGAAACGTGCTTTCGGCCATGCCACCGCCTTTCTGTGAGGAATGCTGCTGAGAGAGCAGGAATTCAGCGCGCTGGGATTCAAGGCGACGGAGAAAGAAGTTTGCGCAGAATTGGAGGACGTCGGAGGGCTGTGCTTTCAGTATTTCGCGGTTGAGGGCAGAGATCTCATTGGAGTAGTCGGGTGGGAGCGACATTGAGATGATGAGTTGAGGGAGGGGTCGAGTTGCGTTGTGGGCCCGCAACTCCTTTGATGTTGGTTCGCGAGAAGGCCAAAGGCGCAGGGATGGTGCTGTCGTGTAGCTTGGGCCCGAAGCGAGCAGGGAAGGGAAATAAGCCCAGGGCACAATAATATCAGGGCGAAGAGATAGGAGTATGCAGAGTGTCGGGTTAAGTTGTTCTGGTTGTAGCGAAGACAGCCTGGATGTAATTGAATTGTTGTGTGGGCAACTTGGTGAGGGCGATGGCAGGCACGCAGGTTATTACGATGGTCGCTTCCACGGATGCGGGGCTTTTCTAGAACAAATCTAGAAAGAAGGAAGGCAAAAGGAAGCACAGGAGAAGGCGCAACACAGATCCGTCAGCTGCGTGCAGGGAGGGTAGGGCCAAGCAGAACAATATATACTAAGAGGAGAGACCGGCCGGCGCGTGTAGATAGCAACCCTTCTTGCAGTGAAGACGCGATGCCTGAGACCTGTGTATCAGATATTGGGGCACAGTAAACTGCGTCACTGCCGGTCCCTGGACTTCGATTTTAGCTCGCGCGCAGTCACATCTAACTGTTCAAAGCTCTGCACACCATGTGTCGCTTGGTATCGAAGCACAGAGGACCAAAGTGGGCTCCCTCAAGCAACAGACTCATATAATGTATTCGCCGTACGCTCTAGGGTTTGATTCTTTGCTCGTCCAGTGTGCCGCAACAAAGCTGCCAGCATTTGTGAGATTCCCTGAAAAGATTTCGTAGTTACGTGGTTTACTGAGATCATCTGCCCTGTGATGGTGAACAATGACGGCTTGCCACCAACATCAAGTAAGGCGAGCTTTCCGAACAGGCCCAGCAATAGCAACGATCCACAGTTTCAAAATCCGAAGACGCTAATTGGTGTATGATGGTTAACAGCTCGAGAGATATCTCTAATGCTTGAGAAAGGCATGCAAAGGTTGACACGCACGCGGGACAGTGCGCAGGCTGGCAACTAGTTACGGGGCGGTAACACGTGCATACTGCTCCCTATGGGGGGTTGAGCACCTGAGCTGGAAGCGGAGAGCTTGGAAGCGGAGTAACGAGTCGATTTGCAGTCTGATAAGAATATGCGCAGACCATTTCCAAGTGCTAAGGCACAAATAGCGACGGAGTGGTTCATGGATGGGCTGGAATGCCCTTAGGGTAACGGAAGGGTTAGTGGAAGGGTTGGTGGTGCTTTAAGTTCTTGTCTATCAAATCTAGGCAGCCAAGTACCCAGGTGTCGTTGTGGCCGGGTGCAGTCACGCGCGGGGAGGAAATACACATGACGCAACAAACACACGTTTTTGGGTCATGGCAAAGAAACATAAACTGCATCACTTTCCAGCTTTCCCGCGAAGCATTGTCCATCAAAAAGCCGGCCAATTCACTGCAACATCGCGCTTGGGGGCAGGTTGGATACGTTTGTATCCTCTCCTTGCTGCTCTTCGCCTCCACCGCTTGCTGCCAAGCAGCTCCAAGTCAGAATCTTGGCTGTTCTATCAGTTTCGCTCTAGCTCAGGATCGCAGCCTCGTTCATCCTTCTCCTCGTCATCCAATTCGCTCTGCAGTTCTCCGCAGTCGGCGGGCAAGTGAAGACGTGCAGCGCTCGTGCGTCTTCTTCGGACACCAGCATCATCCTGCATCCTCCCATTGCACCTTAATTGACCTTATCGGCAATATTCATCTATCGCTGACGAGAAGCCGCATTGCTTCAACAGAATCTGAGACTGCCTTCTTATCGCCCCTTCGTATTCCCAACAACCTCCAAACATCAGGTCAAGGTCCTTCAGGCGCCCGGACTGTTTCTTCGTCCTTCCTTTAGCCTGTCTCGCTCCACCCCGCGGATATCCTGATCAATCGCCACCGCTATGGGGAGCTATACATTTAGGTGGTACGTGTACTTTTTCATTTCGGATCGCTACCTTCTGCGCTGACAGTTCTGGAATAGGGAAGACAAGGAGGACAAAGCTAACGAAGTCTTCGTAACTGGCACCTTTGACGATTGGTCCAAGAGTGTCAAGCTGGAGAAAGAAGACGGTGTTTTTACGAAGACTGTGGAGTTACCCAAAATCAAGGTGCAATACAAGGTATGTACTTTTCACTCAACTGACGTGGCGTGTCCGGTCGAGCTCCTTGTGAGCTCTATCAGCCCACCGACTTTGTTTCGTCCGGCTTGCCATCTGGCGCATCTCAGAGTTTCTCTCCTTTCGCACTTAGAGGCTGACACTGTCCTGTAGTTTGTCGTAGACGGCGATTGGGTTACCAACGACGCAGAACCTAAAGAAGACGATGGCCACCACAATTATAACAACATTCTCCGCCCTGAAGATATCAAAGAAGCGCCTGTGCACACATTTTCCTCCGTGACTCCGGAATCTACCACTGCCACGATGGCTGGGGCTGTACCAAAGTCACAATCTAATGACTGTCTTCCTGGTGCTTTCCCCGAGACGCCAGCCACCGAACCTCAAACTCTATCAATCAACCCCCTTCCTGCAACAGACGGCCCCGGCAACCCCATTCACCTAGTCCCGGGGGAGAAGGTCCCCGACCCCAGCACGTTTACAAACAACACCATAGCGTCAACAGTCAAAGACGATCCATCTCTTGGGGGGGGGCGGGGGTTGTTTAGCGTTACTCCCATACCTGCAACAGGCGGCGCTGGAAATCCTATCCATCTGGCCCCCGGCGAGCCAGTTCCAGACCCAAGCACCATAACATCTAACACTATCTCCAGCACCGTTAGGACAGATGCCAATTCGTACGAAAAGCCCGACTCCATCCCCCCACAACTTGGTCCCGTAGTTACGCCAGAAGCTAAGCGGGAAGCCAACGGTGGCATGTTTGGTCTGCCTCCGATCTCTGAGAATATGATACCAGAGTCAAGCCTGCCTATTGGATCTAGCAGAGATATAGAGAATGACCCAGGCGTAACAATCCAGTCCGCGGCCCCTATCAGCTCCACTGCGGCTCTCGCCGCCCAAGTTCCAAAGGAACCACGGGGCGTGCCGGAGATTGTTACTGAGAGCCAAAAAGAGGTAAACTTCGAACCGGAAGCTGCAGCCTCTTCAGAAGCTGTGCAAGAAAAGAAGGAAGTCGAGCAGGAACTGTTGAAGGAGGTACCAGAGCAACCCGCTGCTGCTGAGAGTTCTTCCAGCACTAGTAAGCTAGCAGAAACCGTGACAGGTGGTGCTACCGTTGCAGGTGCGCCCTTCGCCGCTGCAACATACGCTGCTAAGGAGAAGGCGGCCGAACTCACGAGTCTAAAGAGTCCTGCTCCAAATAGTCCCATCGTCCCCGAGGTCGTGACGGAGAGCCAGAAAGAAGCGAACGCAAGCCCTGAAGCATCCGCAAACCCTGAGGCCGTTAGTGAGAAGGCAGCTGTGGAATCTGAGCTCCTCAAGGAAGTTAAGACGACGAACGAAGCCAGCGAACCTGCTCCAACCATCACTGCTGAAACTAGCGAAACCGCTCCCACACTCTCCCCTGATGCTCTCTCTGATGCCAGCCCGCTTAAGTCCTCCAGTGAACCAGAGGCACTCAATGCACCAGCCGAAAAGGCCGTAGCTCCAGTAGCGGTTGATTCACGCGACATCTCATTAATGTCTAAGCGGCCTACGACGATAGAACAGACGCCGCCGACAGTCACGACGGGGGCCGAACCTACCGCTACCGAAGTCAAGAGCACGCCTGCTCCAGAAACGCCAAAGAAAGAACATGAGAGACCTGCTAGTCAAGCGATCAAGGGTACACCGGATAGTGTTGGCAGCGGTGCGAGTCAAGACACAAACGGCAAAAAGAAAAGATTTTCCTTCTTTGGCAAGTTAAGGGGGAAGTTTCATCACTCATAAGCTTTGAACTACAACCATGGTGTCTGAGTTGGACAATCGAAACAACCATCTAGGCTTTGTGTAGTCTGACAAGCATTGAGACCGGACGGGTAGCATGTGTTAATGCTTCAGTTCAATTGGATAGAGCACTAGTGGCCGAAGGAATTTTGACTATCTATCAATGATAGCACGTCAGGATTATGGTTGATGTTGCATCCTCTATAATTTCCTCTGCGTTTCTTAGTTATCATTTCCTTCTCATCTGATCTTGATATGTCTCCACTGTTTGAATTGGGTTCCTATGAATGATAGCGTTTGGTGCACTGGACCGTCCTGCGACTGCTTTTTTGTTCATATACCTTATGTGTCTGCAGATTGTTCTTTGTCAGCGATGGACAGACACACAATACGACTGGTGGGGTTAGGTGGGCGGAGGAACTGCAAGATACGTAGATTAGTTAATTTGATAATGTCACGAACTGTGCGCCTAGAACAAACCCACGCACGGCAGGGGCTTAACCGAGCTCGTGATTTTCGCGATTGCTTACTGTATCCAGGTTAACGACACCATTGTGGTCTTCAACGTCATGTCCGCACAAACGGCTTTTATCTCAGGACCTCTAGATTCCTCAACCGAGTACTTTGAGACACATTATGTGCCTCGCATGCTTGCCACCATCGCAGCCGGTGACAACTTTGTCATTGGCCCTGTCCGCGGCGTCGACACCCAGGCTCTCCACTTCTTACTTTCCTCGCCGCAAAACGTGTCTCCGTCCCGCATCACCATTTTCATGACGCACACAGAGTACGCTACTAAATCATGGCGGGAGCAGTACGAGGTACTAGGTGTGGGAATACGAGAGGCGGGGGTCACGACGAGAGACCGTGATGCGGCTATGACTATGAATAGTTCCTACGATATTTTACGCTATCGGACCGAGGAGGAATGTAAGATGCTTTATGGGGACCTGTGGTGGCCACGAGTCTCCAATACGGAGATGAATGAGAGGAGGAGGATGGCATTGAAGGGGGAAGAAGCGCCGAAGGGCTATTTGAAGCTAGAAATAGACAAGACGCCAAATATAGGCTTTCGTGAGAAACTCTCAAATCTATTTAGTGAGTGGAAGTCATAGCATCGCAATGCATAGAAGACATTCCATATTATAAGTATCCTCCCAATGCATTGATCTTCTGATAGTTTTTTGGTGATAGAAGCTACCCTATGTTCTCGTATACTTTGCGAAATAGGAAGCAATGCAGCCCTAAAGAGTCATAGTCGAAGTCAGAAAGTCGAAAGCACTATCAACTCTCTTGTATATGCTGAAACTTCAGTGTAGGATTCAGCTTCAGTCCGTACCGCATTAGTAACGCAGAAATCAGTTTGTGTCGCCGCTTGGACATAATGGAATTATGGCAAGGCTCCGCATTGCTTCAGTAAAGACATTGCAACCAACACAGTAAGGGCGCTGCTGTAAATTCTTTTTAAAAACTGATCTTCTGCGCATAGCTCGTGCCACCGCTTTCATACATGGCTAGAAAAGTGCTCTCCGTCAAATCCGTCACCCCTGCCCACAGGCTCGGCACACCGTGAATTGTTGTCTTGCTTCCCCATGTTGACCCACCATCTGAACTCACAACTACCTTCATAGATCCCGTTGGCCATGTACCGCCATCCTCATCGGTTCCGAAACTTGCCACGAGTTTATTTCCTACGAGTACTATGCCCGGAGCGCCAGCATTCTTACCGGTCCCAGGAGAGTACACGAGGCTGCGGGAACCCCAGGTAGCACCGTCATCGGTTGATTTGACAGAATGAATAGTGAATAGGCCAGTGCTAGGGTCAAGTGACTCAAAGACGGCAATGAGCGTGCTGCTGCTGGTGGCGGTGCGTGCTACACCTAGCATACCATCTCTAGCTGTTACGTCTGACCCAGAAATCGTCTGTGCAGACGACCAATTTAAGCCACCATCTGTGGATCGACGGAGGAGGCTGTCCTGGTCGTTCGCAGCGTTTTCGCGGCTGTAATATAATTGGAGCGAGCCATCGAGTCCGTCCATAAGGAAGGGCTCCCAGTCCCCATTCACGGGGTTGCTGTCGCTTGCCGGTGTGCTCAAGTAGGTCCATGTCGCGCCTTTGTCATCCGAATAGCAAATAGTAATGCGGTAGAACGTGTATGCACCGTTCAGCCTGTCATGATTACGGAAGGTGCAGAGAATGCGACCTGAGGATAGCTGGTGCACGAAAGGGTTGTCGATGTCGGTTGTTGCGGTGGGGCCCTGGGTGACGGTGCCTAAAGCAGTCCAGGTGGCACCAGAGTCTGTGGATTTGACCGTTGTAAGAATGCTGTTGTCACCGCTGAAAGCAGTGTAGACACCTAAGAGGGATCCATCGGAGAGAACAGTAGCGCGGGGGTAGGTGCCCACGCCCATATCGGCAGCGGCGCCGGAAAGAGAGGGAACTTGCGCATCAATAAGGACGGTAAGGATGGTGAAGAGGGGAGTGAGAGAGAGCAGGAAGCGGAGGCCACGCATTTTTAAGTAGAAATGAAAAGATCAGCATGAAAATGTTGGAAAAGAAAAACAGATGCAAAGGAAGACCATGGTCAGTCACATCGACATCACTGATACCACAACACCCCTCCGATAACTCAGAATTACCAGGTCAGGGTAAGACTTGTAGAGAAGGATTATAGACCCCTGCAAGCGGGGGGCTGAGCATGCGGCAAAACCACATTTCTATTCTTGAAGTACCGCTCACGAGAGACTCCGCACCGTCGATGAAACACGGCCTTGTCCACTATTGTCAAAAGTCCCGTCACATTTCCCGTCGTATTCCCTACACGTATGATCAAAAATTGTTCGGGCATCACAGATCGTCAGGCTTTATCCAAGCCAATGTAATGACCGAGGAAAGTCGTAGTGGGGAGATCCGGGGAAAGGCATGAATCTTGGCAATTCTACGATTGGAAGCGGGAATGCCAGTTCGCGGGCTTGGCGACGACGTATCAACGTCATGCCAGGAACAGCATGCCGCTTACCATCAACACCTGCAATTGAAGTTCCCTAGACCCTCTTTTGCTTTACCAATACGTAATACAACCTTTCATTCGATCAATTCTTACTGTTTCGCTGCTTTCTCCTCCCCTCTCCCTCCCAGAGACGATTACAATCTCTCAGCAACAATGGATTGCATTCCCGTCCCTATAGTTTGCTTCCAGTGTGGGACGTATGTTACCAAGAGTTTACAAAGCCATCTAGCGAGCTGATTTGAATATTCAGTGATCAGAACCCTTGCCATTGCAAAGTGGTTGGCCCAACAATTGGCTTTAGTGTAACTGTTGTGATGGCTGTAAGTATTTATATCATCATCAATTTTCTCTTCTCGCCCCGACCCTCCAGCAATCTTCTATTCCGCTAACTACATAAATAGATCTTCTGTTGGCCCGCTGCCCTCTTGTGCTGTTGCTGTGCAACCGACACCGGCAAAGCGTACCACTCCCTATCGTGAAATGCCGGTATGGCTATTTACTAATCTATATACACAGTGTCCTTGCAGCTCCCGTAGATACTGGGAATTCTATCAGCAATGCAATACCTTTTTGATAATTAACCCGATGAACCTCAGCTTACTGGGATTCGGCTGAGTGAACAGCGGTTATAATATGGCAATAGCAACGAGAACATGGTAATGACTGCTGGTGAGGTATTGTAGACTAGGCTATTCTTTTGGCGGCCATAGCTTCGGTGTCTTGGCCTGACTTATTACAGCATATTTAACTCTATGCTCATCCTAATACTAGTTTAAAGTGCTGGAACTGAAGGGTGAATAACTCTAACTATACAGCTCGAATCTTCCTTAAGAGAATTTATTAGAGGCGTGACTGGTCTATTCTGATTCTAATGAAGATCCATGAACTTAAATTCACTTGATACTAGAGATTCACCTCGTTTCTTCCTGCAGCCTAAGATTGCAAACTCCAGAGCTCGCGTCTGCATCTTGGCCTCTCTCACTCACAACTTATGCCCTTCTGCTTATCGCAAAAGGCGACGAGTGGTCTTAACGGCCCTTGCACATCAGAACGAAATCTATCACATTGCAAGCGGTCAAGTTTCCGACGAATTAACGAAATACCCAAATTCACGAGTTCGACGGCCACGCCCTCAGAATCCCCACAGCACACCAATCGCGCGGTCGCATACTATTTCCCTGCATTGAGAGACTCCCTGGCAGAGGGATATTCGCGCTCGAGCATCGACGTATCAACAAGACACAATGGTTCAGACTCAGCACACCAATCCTACGGCAGAGGTTCTCGATGGTCATAAGTTTATTACCATCAGTGGGGTCAGGTTAGGAAGTCCTGAGTACCTGTTCTACAATAGCGATGACAATTACGAGATGACGTGGAAAGAAGGCATGGAAGAAATTGAAGACTTCAACTGGCAACTGAATGATGAAGGACCGCAAGAGGGCAAGGCGCAACAGAGTGAGCCAATGGAACCCTCGAAAGAGCCATGCATATCTGGAGCTTGGGACCAAACGCATTCAATGCATAGAGATGCGCCAATTTGTCAGAGAATGGCTACCAAAGCTCAAACAGGAGTGTTTCTAAGCCCCCAGCCTGGGCGTCATAGCATGGAGATGAAATCGGTTAAAACCCAGAGCGTGGATTACAAGCCAATGAGCTTGTTAGACCCCGAGATTGTATCTGAAGTACTGGTGAGCGAACCTAAAACTTTGGCGAAAAATAACTTAGATCATAATATATTTGCGCAGTATCAAACGAAATCTCTTCATGACATAAAATCACCTTTGATATGGTTGAAGAGGGCTGATGAGAACAATAAAGTCATAGATGTTGGCCAGATCAGAGGCGGAAGCTTGGAGATCTCCGGCAGCAAGCGTTATCAAGGCACTACCTCAGATAAACTTTCTTCTACCGTAGCAGCACGAGAAGCATTACTAGAGGCCCTGCGAAATTCGACTTTCAATTCTTCTATCATCACATCAAGCACGCCACAACCAAATTTGCTAGCCTCGGCGGAGGAATACTCAGCATCAACAAACCTGTTGTCCCAAGGACATTTCCGTGATGGCATCAGACTATCACCACGGGTTCCATCTTACAACCCTATTACGCCCGCCGCATCTAAGACGTTTAATGAAGATATCAACTCAAAGTCGCTTTCCAGCCAAGGACCAATCAATTTGGAAGCAGGTGTGCCACGATCTGTGTTTGGCGGTATCAACTCAAAACATTCACAGACCGACCAAAATCCTCAGCTTGCTCCAAGGCTAGAAAGCCCAATGAAGTCTCCACGACAGATTTCTTTGGATAAAGTGAAGTATGACACTAATTGTGATAGGCCGGCATCCACAGAAAGACGTCAACTGAAGAAACACATCTTTCATCCAGACAAAGCAATTCAAACACCAGCAGCTACACGACCACAAAGTCTGACCTCACCAGAAATCCAGAGACTTATATCTAGCTTACGCGCGACAAGCAGCGGGCCGCTTGATATCGCAAGCGCTAGCCTAATTGATGAAACAGGCACACCGCCCACATACGCATCTTCACCACACTGGAGAATGTTCAACGAGGACGTACAGGAAGACCATGGCAGTTTCATCGTCGAGACGCCAACGACTGAGAGTGATCGCACGAAGGAAGATGTAGATTTGGATATGCCAAAAAGGAACCTTATCAGTCATTTCACTGAGATAGCTTATGCTGGCTCTGAAGCCAACGAACCTCCACAAAATATTGGCCCCAGCTTGAGTAAAATTCCCGGCTTGGGATTCTTCGGGCTTGGTATCCCAACAGAAGATCCTGCCATTGCCAGCACGGTATCCGCAAGCAGGACGGAAGCTTCGTCGTCAACACCCCATGGATCCGTGAAAGTGCGCAAGTTCAATCAAACAAGATATTCGCCTCAACAAGAACCTGTCGATTCGGGAAAGGTTGCCTCCGCCTCGCGCTCCATTGAAGTGACTATGAATGAAATTAATACTAGGCCTAGAGGCCTAGAAGAGCTGAGAAATGTGCTTCAAGAAAATCCAATATACTCGACACCTCCGGCTTCTAACTTTACTATCGAAGGAGGTTTCAACCTTGTGGATTATTCTCTCAATACGAACGCTGAACTTCAAGCTATGATCGAAGAACGCAATATGCCTAAGCGATATGAAGGCAAAAACAACATGATTAAACGACTTAGAATGTGGGATGAGTACGGTATCTCACCAGAAACTTCTAGTCCAACAAAGTCTGCGGCCAAAATTCGCCGTAGTGCACTCCAATCCATGGTCAAAGAGCGAGGACTATTATTGAGAGAAAAAGAGAGCTCTTATAGACTTGCTAAGCGCATCGAAGCCCATGATAGAAAAACTAGAGCAAGTACGCCTGACAATGAAAATTCGAACGCTTCAACAACAGTTCCGTACACTCCTCGTCCAAACAAACCTGCTCCAACTTTACTGAACACACCTGGAAACATTCCTGGCGCTAGCATACTTTCAAGCCCAGCCTTTATCTCAATGACCTACGGGCCTGAAACTCGTGCCCAGCTTAGGCAGCTGTTTGTAGATCATAAACTCGACCCGGGTTCATTGAAAGACAAAAGTAAACCGCAACGAAAGTTGCAAGAAAATGATGTGGAATCCGCAGCCAACTATGACAAATTAGACTCTCCTCAGATTGACGTGTTGATCAAGCAACAAGAGAATAAAGTACACTTGAAAGGTTCCGAGCCCGAAAGAATTCAGCTTTTGAAAGAGCTGGACTCAAGGCGAATACCGGCGGCCTTCACCCCTACTAGGTCTGTCGAAAAAGAGTCTATTGATGCAGGGACTCCCGGAATCCAGCTTGAAGAAGACAAAATCGTGGCCAAGAAACCACTTGAACTAACCACTCAGGTTGCGAACGACTCAGTCAAGCTGCCTAGCGCTGGAGATTTCCCTAGAGGCGGGAGCCTCATGGCCGAGTTAGAAAATAGGTCTACTGCCCATCCATATGCGAACGAAGACGAACCTGGAGCGAACAAAACAGCTCATAGTAATAGCCGATACTCTTCTCCCTTGTCCGAGCTTTCCGATCGCGATTTTGGTTCATTATACTTGGCAGGAACCCAGGCTATACAAACACAGATGGGTCACGCGTCTCAGACTCCAGTAGCCCCGCCATCACGGGCAATTAGGAAGGCTAAGCTTGATTACAAAGTTAAATGCAAAGCAATTAAGAGAAGCCGCCCGAAAACCAAAGACAAGGATTTCAAACCAGGCGAGGATTGTTCCTCTAGCGAAGGTGCCTCAAGGCGCAGTGATCTATTTGGACTGGCGACGATTTGGATTGGCTGTGGCGCTCCAGCTGGATCTGGATCTGGATTGCTTCATATTGACGCCGGCGTGGCGTGGATTGAAGCTCATGGAGCTCCTGGCGCGCCACAGCTTATACCTCATTGGGAGGGAGGTTGGGCGCTCTATAGTCAGTGCACGATGAATAGCCAATTGGGGGAGTAAACGATGACTGCCTGTTCCTTGTATATAGTATCAGCCACCAAATTAAGGACGCTTGATCATCGCTGCTCCCTTACCGCTGCTACCGCAGCTTTGCTTATAGTGTCGCCCTTAATAAGGCCGTTCCTCCCTCTATTAAGCTCTATCACCACCCCTTTCTTAGTGTTGTTCGCTATGCCAAGAATATAATAGCGTCTCTTCCCTTTACGCGTATCTTCTGCCTCTGACGATATTATCCTAGCGCTAAAGAATGTTAATCTAAACGCGATTGATTCTACAAGTAAGGTAGAGGAGTTTCGCTATTAAGGAAAGGTCTATGTCTGCTGTTAAAGCCTAACAAAACCGCTGAAATTTACTAAGCAGCGAACATCACCAATCTGGATATGGGGGGAGGATATAATACTAAAAGGCAGCAATAGCAAGGAGCAGTTCTATTACTGCTATCTATATAAGAAGGAACAGCGTTAGCAAGAGCTTATAAGAGTTATAAAGGGACGATCTATGGCGCTTGATTACCTTACTAGCAAACACAATATGAATAAGGATACCGGCGAGATTAAATAGCCTCCTTTAGAGGATCCGAATTAGCCAACGATTAAGGCTTTCCTAAACACCTACGCCCTCGATTGCCAGTAAGCTTTTAATGGGTTTAAAGCCTTACTAATTTACTAGCTAGTGTACTGCCATATCGCCTTCTTCTAGTTTGAGAATGTGTATTTCCGCTAGCTCCTCTACTACATATATCCAAAGCTTGCGAGCTTGCTGCCGAAGGCCAGTAATATAATTCGGAAGTGGGTAATTTACGCGTTTAATTAGTGGAAGAAGAACACTATATATAATATAAAGACGGCATGGAGCCTAATATTAATATCTGTTGAACGGACAACCAGGTATGAGAACTCTGTCTATTAAAGAGGGCTCTAGAGCCTCTATATATACACCAGATAGGTGACAAATAGGTTGCAAAGAGAATGACGACTACGTCGTCATTCGGTAATGGAAACAAGTATTTAGATATTCGATGAGACACTCGATGAGACATACGAGACATACGAGGAGACATACGAGGTAAGGAGCGGGGTATTGAGACATAGGGTTCTAGACTTGAAGCCAGTATCAAGATGGTAGTAAGGAAATCCGATCCAGTTCGACAATATCCTTTGACTTATAGATGTCGCCAAACGCTTATGCGATCCTTAGAGTAGTAGCGCACTACATTAACAGATTTGGCAGACAACGCCATAATATAATAGGGCTTTGAGAGGTTATTAGTAAACACAGCGGCGAGAATATAGCAGTTGTCCTAATTGCCCTCTTTAAGGAGTACGAGATTGGCGGAAAGATTGGCTATTTTATAGTAGATAACGTAGAGTTAAACGATAAATGTATTAACGCTGTTCTTTAAGCACTGTATCTAAAGATGCCAGTAAAGCAAAGAAAGGCCTGCCGTCTTTGCTGCTTTGGTTATATTGTTAACCTCTACACCCAGGCCTTTATTGTAGGCAAGGACGCTAAGAAGGTTTGCTGCTAGCTAGAAATAGCAGTCCGCGAAGGTAATATAAAGAAGGTTAGGCAGCTTTAGAAGAAGCGCAAAGCGGTTGGTTTACTACATAATCTTATCCAGTATATTTGTATGACTCCTTAGCGGCGGAGTTTCTTTAGAAGGATTAAAATAGGAGGTTTATTGGCGGAATTTAATAAGCTATAGGTACGTGGTATTAAGAGTTCGTAATATTCGCTACCTCGCTTACGCGATCTAAAAGATGTGATTGGTTAGAATCGCCCCTAGTTATAATTTAATTATTATAGTTGCATAATTACTTACTACCTCTATAATATAATCACGACACTAATTAATTAAACAGCTTATTTAAAATAACGCTATACGATGGAATTCGCTGTTTGTAGCTATTGGCCGGTTTTTAAACTATAAAGAACGCGTTAACGAGTTTATTACCTTATATATTGCCTTAGTTGGCTCAAAATCTCTTACTAAGGGTAATAAGCTTAAGCCACGCCACTAGCTAGAGCTTGAATATCTATATATATACCTGGAAAAGTTCTATAAGGCTACGCTTACTGTTAAGGGCAAATAGATAAACCTTACGGACCATTTCTAGACGCTTAATTGGCTTCTTTATAAGCTAGAGTAGACTAAGGAATACTTTCTTAATCTTATAAAGCGGAAAAAGCGTAGCCTAGATATTAAGACTTATACCTATCTAGCTGGCTGCGCTGAAGCAGCTTGGGCAAAGTGCGAAAAGTACTATCTTAAGATAGATAAGACAGTAGCGTACTATGCCGTAATCACTCTAAATCTAACACTTAAGACAAGCTAGTTTGAGTAACAGTGGCGCGGCTACCTAGTAAAGGACGATTGGATTAAGAGAGTTAAATCCTCTATTAAGGAGCTTTATCTGACATATTAAGCTAATAAGCCTTTTTTATAGCCAGCGCCTACCTGGCCTATAAGAGGATAGATACTAATAAAGCCAAAGAACTTAAAGCCTTTTACTACTACCTATAATTATAAGCGCCTTAAGGTTTCTTATAAACCTTCTACTGCGGCTAATCCTTCCTTCCTTAGTTAACTTACCGAATACCTTAAAACCGACGTCCTCTACCTTACCAATAGTAAGCTGAACGATTTTGACCCTATTAAATACTGGAATAACCGCTATATAAGTCAACTAGAGCTTGCCTGATTCGCCCTTGATATCCTTACTATACCACTAATATTAGATAAGTGTGAGCGGCTATTTAGCAGCGCTAAGATACTACTGGAAGACTAGTAATCGCGGCTTAAGATAGATATAATTGAAGCAAATGAGCTTCTGTAGTACTTATATGGTCCTCCACCAAAGGGCGCCTTTGATGACGATGACGTAGAAGCGGTGGAGGGTGTAGAGGAACATAATGAGATGCTTTCGCTGGAGGAATACAAGCTCGTATAGCAGGTAATGTTGCAGTCTTTAGCCGCTGCGGAGAAAGACGCTATCAGGGCTAAAAATTAGGTAGAGGAAGCGGCTATTGCCATAGGCGCTATGTTAATAGAAGATACTCTTGCCGCTATTAAGGTTGACGATAATAGCGACGCGTTGATTGACGTGATACCGCTTAAGGATGGCGACAATCTTAATAAGGAAGGCGATAAGGATAGCCAGGAGGATAAGTTAGAGGACTAATATAGTTAATCTTATAATATTCAACACCTACCACCTTCCCTACTCAACACCAAATCGATGCCAAGACTTACTATATTTAGTATATATTGACAGCTGGATATCCATGGAGCTCCTGGCGCGCCGCCAAGAATTAGTTATCTGGAGTGGATTTGAAGGCCTCCGCCAATCCACGCCAATCCAGATAGATCACTGTCAAGGCGTAAGAAAAGGAGAACGGGCATTACCGGCAAAACTAGGCCGCATTCGAGCTCCACGGAACAGAGTATGATTTCAGACCATTTCTCTTCGAATAAAAGCAATGACGGACAGGTTGGACATATGGCGGAATTGGTTCATTCGGGGGCAGTTGATCGGCTTGATGGTAGTAGTGGTGCAGACACCTTTAAGGTCCAAGCGGGAGAACATAGATCGCCAGGCAAATCGAGTGGTGGCAAGCAGTTCCTAGTCAGTGATACAGGCAACCTGTTTCCGGGTTTAGGGCGGCGCTATTGATACGGATGGCGGCGGGAAAAACAATCTATGGGGTGAGCTCTATGAATCTCCCGGGTGTAATAGTAAAAAATGTGGTTTATGATAAATTTTCGCTTCTATCCTAAGCACTGATGATAGGTGATATCCCAAGCCCTGTTCGATCCAATTAACGGTGCAGCTTCTATCTTATAGAATTTCGATTACAGAACTTAGAGTCTTAAAAGTCTCCTAGAGCTCTTATAATATTAAGAATTATTATAAGAAGTTACGGCAATAGAAGGACTACTAGAACCCGAGTATAACTAACGTATTATTAGCTTATTAAACTTCGTTTATATTTCCTATCTTAGCTATCCTTCCTCCCTACTACTATTAATGGCATTGCCGCTCTATAGTAATTATTTACCGCTTGCTATAGCGCTATGTAGCTATCCTAATGGCTATTTCTTAAACTTTATTATCCACTTAAATATTAACGGCAGCTTCGTCTTTACATTTATCCTATAGCGCTCACTAGGCCTCGTATTACTAAGAGCACTTGGGTCGACGGTTATGTTGTAGTACTTATATAAATTCATACTCCTTTAGTAAAACCATAGCCAAATTTTAGGAAGAGATATGGATTTGTTTGAGTAACCGCGCATGCTCAACAGCTGGGCTTCAGTGCCACTGTCAGATATGGCTGTTCTTGACGTGAATACCTGGCAACATCAGAGCCACTTAAGCCAATGGTTTTTATTATGTAGTGTCTGTAGCCGAGGCAGAAGCGTTAGCGAAGGTTCGCTTCCTAGCCTGCAAGTACTAGGAGACATCGAATTAAAGTGCAGTGGCGGACAGGATCCGGACAGTAACACTTGGCAGTAACTTTACTGTGCGAATTTAATAGGCGGTATGGGGGCCTAAGGCACTACTTAGAACCCATTTTAGCCTCCCTAACCTACCCCTTGCCTGAGGTAGTTAAATTTAGCCCTACTACTTCCATCTGTACCCTTGTCTCTGCTCCCTGTTGTGCTTCTAATAAGAATATAAGCAGAGACGCAAGTGAGCGGAGACGCAAGTAGAGACATAAGCAGAGACACAAACAGAGACGCGAGCAGAGACGCGAGCAGAGACGCGAGCAGAGACGAGAGCAGAGACGCGAGTAGAGACGCGAGCAGAGACGCGAGCAGAGACGCGAGCAGAGACGCGAGCAGAGACGCGAGCAGAGACGAGAGCAGAGACGCCAGTAGAGACGCGAGCAGAGACGCGAGCAGAGACGAGAGCAGAGACGAGAGCAGAGACGAGAGCAGAGACGAGAGCAGAGACGAGAGCAGAGACGCGAGCAGAGACACGAGCAGAACACGAGCAGAGACACCGGCAGAGGTAGAGAGTTGTAGAGATGCAGAGACAGAGGTTGTAGTTGTAAGGGGTAACTAAAAAGGGAACATTAAAGCTTAAGCACTGTCTACCCCTTTCCTACTTCCTTCTCTGCTTCTCCTTCCCCCACCTCCCACTTCTCTCTTAACTCTGCCCGTGTCCCTATTCGTGCCTCTACTTATATCTCCTTACGAGTTTCTTTACACGTCTTATTAGGTAGCAATGCAAAGACGTAGAAACGTAGAGATATAGAGATATAGATATATAGAGATGTAGAGACGTAGAGATATAGATGTAGGCTAGAGGCAGGGAGGCGTAGAGGCAGGGAGTTATAGAGGCAGGGAGTTATAGAGGCAGGGAGGCATAGAAGCAGGAAGGTGTAAAGGCAGGGGGGCGCAAAGGCGTATAGAGAACACTAAAATATAAGCTCTAAGCCACCGGTTTTACACCGGCGGAATTAAAACTTGGCGGAAGGTTTGGACAATAAAGTTACTCCAAGTGTTACTGTCCGGATCTTGTCCGGGCAGTGGTACTCTTGAGAATTGAACGGAATACTTACCCGTTTTACAGTTTAAAGGAAACGACCTAAAGAGCTGGTGTCGTGCTAGATTGAAGGGATAAACATGGCAGTATATGACGAGTTTAAAAAGAGGAAAAATAAGAAGGCGAGAAGGAGTCGAGGTGATTAGGACGATATGCTTGCATATAGTTAAAGTTTGCGACACCCGAACATGATTTCATGTTGTCCCTATACTATCAGTCAGCTGGGTCCGCACCACACTGTTCCCTTGGCGTAGTGATATTAATCCTCTACTACCCTCCCCACCTTCGTTTTCTGTCTTCGCTACAAAGTTCCGTCGAGCACGCCGTACAGTAATCCAGGCAATCAAAGCAAACACCGCGAGACAGAGCTCAAATCCGGTCAGAACTAAAATACAGCCGTCAGCTCCGTTCGACTGGTTGTGACAGTCCATTTGAAATGGTGGCACCATCTGTCTGCGCCAGTATAGGATGACACGTGACTTTACAGGAAAATTACTCCAACACCAGTCGCCGTGCCCCGACTTAGCAATGGCATAACTTTTGTCTCTTTTACTGATAGGGACAGCGAATCTGACAAATGGAAAAGTAAAGGAAATCTTAAAACGAAGAGGAGCAAAGTCACACGTACTCTTGCCGACGTTGTTCTCGCCGCTCCCAGCCGTTGCAAACTGAATAATCAAGAGCACAGGAACGATGGGTAGAAGAGGAAGTAGGAGAAGGAGATATAGGCGTGGCTCCGCAGGAACTGGCGGGTTGGGAGACGTTTGGGGCGCCTGGTGAAGCATTTGGAATATATGCGGATGGTGAGACGGAGGATCGCGTTTGGAATAGTGATGCCGGAGGACCACTATTCGGCCATGGAGGAGAAGGTAAAATTGGAAATGAGCTGTGAGAATAGCCCCGAAAGCGGGACCACTGTATAACAGGTTGGATAAGTCGTTCGTGACAAGAAAGAACAGGTGAAGATCGGGTGATTGCTCCCCTGGCTCTTCGCGGAGTTCGCGTGAAGTCGCTAAGTTGCGGTACGCGCTTGAGATCTCGCGACCTCCCGAGGTCGTTGACTCGCCTCCTTCCAATCTCCGAATGTGCGCCCAACAGCGTGCCGCAGCTGGGTTTCGGCTCGACTACGTATTTCTACTGTGCCACGCGACCACGCGGCCAAAAGGCGTGGCGAACACCAGGGTATGCACCTAGGCCGGCGATTGGGTGCGGAGAAGAGCGAGGAGCAAGGGCTGAGCATTCTGCTAGGTACCGAAAGGTGTGAGCTTTTAACCATGACCACCTACGCATAGGGAACGAAATGTTGGAAACGCCGAGCTCATTGGCTATTCTCTCTTCTCTATTTCCCATCTGGAGCTGGAAATAAAGTGTCCTCTAGGCGTTCTCGTATACAGTCTTGTGCACGACCAGCTTCCACCCCCCCCCTTTAGCGAGTGCTCCAAATTTTTAAATTCGGTACGTGCATTCAATCTCGCGAGTAACTGTAGCGAACGGTTGTGGCTACACGCAAGGACCATTTTGGTTGCCATGGAGAATTATTCTGGTTGGCTAGGGGAACTGTCCTGGTTGGCCAGGGGAGTCAAATTGAAGCAACTCAGAACTTGCCTGACGTACGCTTCCTTAACATACGCTTCCTCTTTCTCTCTTTTGCCTATGCCTCCGCCAAACTCGAATACAACGCTGTCTCTGCAATTGCCGATGAAATTTGGCAATATTGTAGGGGTGGAAACCTCACGATATTAACGAAGATCACGACACTGCAGAAGCAAGGCTCTTGCAGCCAAGCATACGGCTTCGCTACAATTACTATGTACAGTTGGTGGCAACCAGGCGAGATTGGATGCGCGTACCGAATTTAAAATTTTGGAGCGCTCGCTAAAGGGGGGGGTGGAAGCTGGTCATGCACATGGCTGTATGCTCGGCGTAATGTCTCCGGATTTATTAGCCTGCCTGCTTTCTTCTACTGCAGAGATTAGTATGAGAATAGTACGCGAGGTGAGACATCTACGGCGAGGAAGATTGAAACACGTTATCTTTCCAGATTTATCCATTCTGCTTTTCCGGCCGTCTTTACGTTAATAAAAATCCATGAGTTTGAGGTCCAAGGGCTGGAAGCATGAAATATTCCAATGCATCGGTAACTTTGTAAAAGTACCGTTAAATGGCATTCCCAAATGGGTTATCTCCATGGCTATTTCTTTTTTTCAGTTCTTGAAACATTTTCTTTTTGCATGTACTGGGAGCACTGCTGTCTCCTCTGTAAGCTAATGTATGATCAATATGTCTGCTCGTGCGGACGGAAACGTTTAATCATCTTGCCCAACCGACAAATGACTTTGTACAGAAGCATTGAGACCATCATATATTACCTAGACTCTCTTTGGGGCATGATATTCATCTCAGTAAATAATTCCCTGGTTCCAGAAATATACACGCAAGAAGCTAACTATCTGTCGTGGAAAATCCATAGTCTAACCAACATTTGATGCCTCAGAAATCTCTTAGTTAAGCCCTTTATAGTACCATTACAAAATAGCAATCGCATATCCAATTTATCGCATTTGAAGGCTGGATGACCTTTCAACCTCTATATTTCTCCTTGTCAATGAATCCCACACCATCGGTATAATTTGAGCGATTCCTCTAACGATAAGGCGTAGATGTTCAAAGAATAGCGTTCTCGCGCCCCGTCCTGTAAACATCCATACCGCTGGGTCCAAATGCTACGATAAAGTCAGCTCATGCCCACAGCTGTACACGCCCTCACCCACTCACACTCTTTTTACCTACGTTTGTCCTCATCAAAAGCCTTCCTCGCATGCCTCCCTTCTCTCGATAGCCCCGTTAAGTTCCTCGCCCTCACTTTCCTCATATATACATCCTGCTCGTGCGATCGATGCTGATCTGGAGGCATATCCCCAAAACCCATGAGCCTGTGTATGGTATAACCGCAAACGACCAGGGCGGAAGCTCCAAGCATGACAAGAAGGACGACGGCTGCAGGAGGAACAGTTGTCATTGTGGATTTGGCTTCGGGACAAGAAATCTGTAAAGCGTGTATATTTGGTGGTGTTAATTCGACTGAAGATATCGTGGGATAACGATTGTTGGCGAGGGGCAATGAGACAAAGACGGTAGGAAGAAAATCAGTAATTGGGCCCATTCTAATACTAAATTTGTTGCTCTTCATTTATGACTTGAATCTTACTCCAAACCTCGTCCTATTCGGGCATCCTTCGTACACTAACCCTTTTCAGCACTAGCGACCTGCACATCTCATTGGTGCGCTCGTAAACTGTAACCTTGACTGCCCAATCCGGCTGCCTTATAATACGGCAGGCCAAGGCTTCGTGTGTGAACGCGCAAGGCTGATACTAACATTACTACTACGGTATCAGGCATAAGTTTCGTTAGTACGTCCCCTCTGACATGGATTATTGACAAGGATAAGACAGGCTATCCGACCAATGATGCATGATAATCTTTTAAAGTAACCAATGAGAAAAGAGGAATTCTTTTGCCAAGCTCTACGTATGCTAACGAAACTTATGCCTGATACCGTAGTAAGTGGGTAAAGCAGGCGATCTGGGTTATCTCAGACCCAGACGATCATCCAATCAGCTTGGATGATGATCGTCTGGTATGCGGTTCGGAGAAATAGTAGAAGCGATCGGCGATTCTTATGTAATTCGAAGGCCTTCATGCGTAGAGCCGTTGTGCAGAGCCTCGTGCAGATTATCTCATAAATCCGACGCTTCGCAGAGATTTAGGTGACTCGGGGGGCTGCGTACTAACTCCTGCGGACTCCCAGACCAATCAGAACCGTGAACTAGTTTCAGCCCCCTGCGCACCCCTGTCACCAGCAAATCTTCTGCGAAGCTTATGGGCGTCGTTTTAGTGCGAGGTGAGAATGTGGATAAGGAGTCCAATTGATAGAATAATAGGGTATATTCGTGCCACCCACTAGTAACCTGCGCTTACTAGTGGTCCCGGGCTCAATGCAACAACCGAGCTCAATGCAACTTTTGTATTTGTATGGCGTCTCATACAAAATCAACCATTTTCTATATTGAATAACTCAACAACACTATGTAGAAGTTATATAAGAATTTAAAGGCTTATATATAATCTATTAAAAATTAATAATATAACTTACTCCGGGCTAATATTTATTATATTTCTATACTTCTTATTATTATATATTATTGTGTCTTATTTAAGGCCAGTAGACGCTAAAACTACTATAAAATAGAAATTTAAAATTAAAATTAGGTTCCCTTATACTTATTTAGATACAAAAAGAAAAAGTATATATATTTAATAATTATTATAGCGTTGTTGTTGAGTTATTCAATATAGAAAATGGTTGATTTTGTATGAGACGCCATACAAATACAAAAGTTGCATTGAGCTCGGTTGTTGCATTGAGCCCGGGACCACTAGTATTGTATGAATAAACGAATCCTTAAGGAAAAGGAGGTGTCCGAGGTAAGAAAGGGTTTTCCCTAGGCACGTGCAGCGCACGTCACAGGCGAGTCACCCCTGCGTCGCCTGTACCTTGCGGCTCTATAACTCACGCCAAGCAGGGCTGTGCACCACCTCGGGTGGACTCATTAACCTCTTCAAAATGTTGCTCAACTCTTCGTCTCACCGTCACTTTCAAAGCGCTGCTACTTTGCGACGGACTGATGATAACGACGATCCGACTCATCACGAGTAGACTGACCTCTCACACCAGAAATATTCCAAGCCTCGTCGCCCTCGGTCAAGCTCCCATCGGGCGTTATAATCCAGAGCTTGTTCTTTGACCGTGGTCTATCTTTGCTATATTATTATTATTCTCGCTTGGTATTGAATCAACATGGCTCGGAGATAAAAAAAAAGCAAATGGGATACTAAAAGCCAACACGTACCAGAAAGAGATGTGCCGAAGAGTGATGGACGAGGCTTACAGAGTCTATATGAACCCATCGAACTCTGTTCTTTCAGGTATCTTTGAGACTTATTCCTGTCGAAGTTCATACTAACGAACATTAGTATAATCCTGGTACATGGCTTTGGTGGCTCCTTGTTAGGGTCATGGATCGCAGAAAATGGGTGCTGTTGGCCAAGAGATCTATTGCCGGGCGACCTTCCATCCTGCGCAATACGGTCTTGGGGTTATGATGCAAAGGTACTCTCGGTTGGTTTCCCTAGGAGTGGTACCTCGACAGCGACAATCCAGACCCATGCAAGAGCCCTGTTGGCGGACGTAAACCGCTACCGAACTCAAGGGGTCCGTACCCAGTCCCGACAAGACGTTAACATAGACGGGCTGATTTACCGCAGAGAGACAAAGCCCACAAGCTCTTTTTCGTGACACATGGAGCTGGAGGTGTCATCGTGCAAGCTGTGAGTACTTGTGTCATCAATCTTAATTTTAGCTAATCAACGGATGACCGTCAAGGCCCTTTACACGTCCACCATGAGTACTGGTGACCACTTGTACAAAAATGTAGCTGGTATCATTTTCCTGGGTACGCCGCACCGCGGTTTCGAGCTTGCCAAATTTGCAAGTAATATGGGGAATTTTATTTCTCTTGTTGGTCTGGGATCGGTATCACCAATGTTGAAACAATTCAAACCAAATTCCGAAATCCTCCAAGAGGTTAACATGCAGTTTCGTCAAGTCCTCCAAAAGGTCCCCATAGAAATTTGCTCAGCCTTTGAGACCCGCGTGTTACGGGGAGTTGGGCTGGTAAGTGAGCGTTCATGAGCGATAATTCAAATCGTCTACTAACACGTTCAAGGTGGTAGATAAGCCTGCAGCGACGTTTGGACTGGCTGGTGAAGAATTAATTCCTCTTGAATCAGATCATTTACGCCTTTCTAAGTTTTCAAGCCACGACGACATCAACTACAAGCGTATATCTGGTAAGCTCCAGCAGTGGGTGAGGAAAATCGTTGAAGAAATCGATCGAGAAAATTCAAGTGGCGGGTTGCCTTTCGAACTTTCAGAGCAAGGCCTAAAGTTAGTAGATGAAGATAGACCTATATTGTCAACGGTCCAGGACTGGGCGGAAAGCACAGAAGCTCCTCTGCAATCAGAGTTTCAAAGAAACCAGCTTTCAGCGCCGCCGCTTTTGCAACGGGACGAGAGCATCGACTCCTCAAGTTCAAGATTCCTAAGTCCTCCGAGATCGCCAAACTCTAGATTAACCCCAACGACAGATGATATGAGCGCGATATCAACTCCGGCAACTTCCGTGACTTCAGGTGGCAAACCTGGTTATCAGAGAAATTTTGCAGGAGTAGGAAAGGGCATCATGAAGGGAATGGAAACAGCTACTTCTGCAACAGCTAGTACCAACTTATGGCCACCATCCACGATTGCCGCTACCACTGCTGCAGGATTGGCGGGCATCAGCGCAGGCACTGGAATTGCCTCAGTAGCCTTTGCCCGGAAAAGTCTATCTTACCAGAAAGACTCTGCGAAGGCAAGCAGAGATTCAGCCGACACTGCGAAGATGGTTTTTGAGTACAATAAGGACAAAGACTTAGCCGAGTCAAAAACGAAACCGCCACAGTCAAAACCGAAACGTCCTAGCAATGTCGGGAATCCGTCTTCATCTTCTAGTCAGCTTAATGCACAGAACCCCAGTATATATCCTTCATTGGCAGAAGCCCCTCCGCTTCTGACTGCTTTCTTCAAAGGAAATTATGACAGCGACGACGACGATAATAACCCCGGTCACACAGCAGAGCATGCGGGTGGTCCCGTACCTAAGAAGGCTGGGAAAGGAAAAGAGAAAGCGATTGGGAGTGCAACAGGCTCTTCGGAGAGAGCATTCCCAGGTGGAAAAAGTAGTGGAGCCCCACTGGCTATAGAGAGCTTTACTAATGATCTGACGGTCGAGAGCAACGAAGAAAACTCCTCAGGAATCCTGCAAGCCGAAGTACCCCTTCAACGTAGATCTTCTTTAGCAAAGCGAACACTTTTTGACTACAATTTCACCCTCCGGAAGGTACCTCAACAATCCGCTGCCAATGTAAGTAGGATCGAGACTGAGGAAGTGCAGCGAACCCTAGATGAAGCGGGTTCGGGAGTGTACCCAGAACGCGATATGCTACAGCCTATCGAAGATAATGTCACTGTGGCTCCAGAGACAAATCCAGAATCTCTTCTCAGTACTCAGCCGAAGGGAGATCAGTTCAACAAACATGGGATTGTTGATTCCACGCCAGAAGCCTCACCGTATCACGAAGAAACTTCCCCGACCTCAGAAGCTCCCAAGGAACATCCGACCAAGCAAGCAACGCCAGCGACAGGGGGATCTGGCTGTATTCTGTATCAGAATAACGAAACGGAGACCGACGGCGTGGGTGGTGTAGCTGAAGAAGCGTCTCTAGTACTTGCTGATGGGGAAGGAGTCATGAAAGACCCATCAGGACTCAAGCTACAAGAATCTAATATTGAACAACCGATAACAGAAGAAGCTCAAGGTTCGACAGATGCAATGAATAATCAAGAAGTCGAAACGCGAGATGAAAGCGACTTACCTTTCCAAGTCGACGTGAACGATTCTGAGGAAGCAGAACCAGATATTACACCTGCGAAGCACCTGGAGGGTTTTGATGCAGTTGAGCTTATAACCCTTCCTCCTGGTTCCCAGTCCAATTTGGAATAGTCTTCATATTCATGTTCAGCTACGAATCTAATTGAGGACCGCTGCGAAAGAGCAGAGAGGGAGGCAGGTCACATGAATCAGGATGGCGAGAATCAGGATGGCGAACAAGATGAGACGGCGTCTGGAAATGATCAATAGGAAATGCATGTGATACTGTATCTCATTTTTGTTTAAAAATTAACGTTTCGCGAATGCGGAATTAGACGGTTTTAGGGAATGTTCGGTTGCAAATCGCCTCCATATTCATAATCTATCAATCCGTGCGCCTTTTAGTGTCACCTGTTTTGTAATTAGTGGCGGCTACTACCGTGACCCATTTAAATATGTAATTGAGTCGATTGTTCGGTGAGACTCCATATAAGGCTCCATATTAGACGGAGTTCGCAAATTTCCATACGCTAGCTTACGCTAATTTAGAGGCCTTGCAGGGAATTCGAATATAGCTTAGGGGATGCCGATTTGGGTGAGAGACTAAGCCAGGGAGCCATGCTTGGCTCTATACACGAGCTGGCGCCAAGCCTTGTAAATTTTAAAGTTTTGTGGTTGTATCCCTTGCAACGGTGGAATTCGTCCTACGGTTATCGATAAGAGCTAGCCAATAGAATCAATAGGATCAAGGCAGCGTGACCATACGCGTTACTTTTGATTCTGGTGTTCGCGCACGGTCCAACTCTTGTAGGACTTCACCGTTGCAAGGGATAATAAGCCTATCTTATGCCGAGCTTCTTATAGTAATAAAACGAAGATTGTGACGTTGGGCGAGGAAACAAGGATCTGTTAAGGCGTGGAGTCTCCATAACTTACATCACAACTTGATCGATCGTGACGATCATTAAGCAACCTTACCTAATTGGAGTGTATAAGTCAATCGAACGCAGGCTTAAAATACTGGCTTACTTTGTGAAGTTTTATAAGCCTGTCTTATACTAGCTTATGCAGGTGTAGGCATGTCTCGCAAATTTCCTTACACTAGTTGGAGCTAATTTAGGAGGCCTGCAGGGAGTTCGAATACGGCTTAGAGGATGCTGATTTGGGCGAGAGACTCTGCAAGGGAGCCATGCTTAGCTTCCTAAACAAGCTGGCGCTGAGCCTTGAATTTTTTGAGGGTTCAAAATCGTATAATAAGCTTATCTTACGTCGAGCTTCTTGTGGTAACAAAACGACGATCGTGACGTCGTGAGGAAAATAAGGTAATAAGAAGGAGCCGCTAAGACGTCAAGTCTCCACAACTACATCATCGATCACGACGATCACTAAGTAACTTTACCTGATATAGGCGTGTAAGCGAAGTAACGCAGGCTTAAAATACTGCCTTATTTTACGAAGTATTCTAAGCCTGCGTTATGCATGTGTAGGGGTCCCTTGTAGAGAGGCTTTTTATGAACGATTTTATGCGGATCGACGAGCCAGGGGGCGGACGACGGCGTCAAGCCACCTAGCGTTAATCTACGGCTTCAACTTCTGGATCAAGCGACATGAGCAACTTTGCAAGGATTGCGAACTCCGTCTATTTGACTTCGCATAATGCGTGATTGACGTCGGTGAGCGATTCAAATGAGCCCCTCTCTGCCGCCAGGCCTCTATCGCGACTCCCTACTTTGGTGTAGCAATGGAGCCTCCTCAGCCAACGCCCTCTCTGCGATCGACGCTTTCTACACTTTTGCCCACCTCCTGTAGGAGTCGTAGTAGAGTTACAGTGACGCCCGCAACGCCCGCGACGCCCAAAAACAAGCTTATTGCGATTACAAAGGTTAAGATAATAATAGTATTATATAAGGCTTGCAAATGCGACAGCAGTATCGCGATCGGGTTGTGTGGAGTCGCCATATCGTCACTTTGGCGCGTATGCGAGAGCTCCATATTGAAATGGTGCCAAGAACCTCATTTCAACTACTGTATACAGTATAGCTTGCAAATTTGCCGCGCTTACCGATATGGAGGAGCTCCATATTCAAAAGTCGCCAGATTTACCAAACGACCACCTCATATTTAGATTTGAGCTCCATTTCGGTTACAATATGGAGGTGCAACCGAACGACCCCTTAATACCTTTATCCACCATTCCGTTTATTCAGCATAGGCTGACTGGAAACCTGTCGATCGGATGTCCGTGCACCGATCATCAGAAAAGAATGAGGACTCTGTCTATTGAAATGTGGTTCTAAGACCTCTATATATACATAAGGAAAGGTGTAGGAAAGGAAAGACAAGGGGGGTAGGGGGGTGGCAATGGAAACACGGAGTAGGTGACTGAATCAAGACGGGGTAGGTGACCGAGTCAATGACTGAGTCAATGACTGACTTAATGGGTAGGTAGCTGAGTCGGGGCAGTGAGGACCTGATTCGGGTCGACAAAACCGTATTTGCCCGTTAGTAAGCTTCACCGCGCACTTCAACATGATTGTGTATAGTTAATGGCCTGATGCGGTCGGTCAAGTAAGGTGATGTCTTCAGGTTTATTTTTCTGGACGCCATTCTTGCTAGGAAATTAACAATTCGTGATTTCAGGTCGCTGGCTAGACATACTGACCAGTCTTTTCCCATCCATCAACTCTTGTTAATCTATACTTGACTCAGACTGATGCATCGGGTGTCGTGCGCCTTTTAGGAAGTTTTAGGGGCTTATCTAAGTAACGAACGATGCGGAGGCTGATGGAGTGATGGAGTTTATGACCTATCGTTAAGTTCGAATAAGTAATTTCGTGTTCGTGCTGTAAAGCCCTTTCTTGCCTATTTAGCCATCAAAATCATCGAGGTATTATCGGTTTGAGCCATCACAGACGACTGAACCTGTACTACCTCCTTATCATCTGGTTCATTAAGGAGCTATCGAAGTATGATGGTGTGTGATGATTGGAAGGTAAACGCGGCGTAAGTATTGAATAGCAATAGCTGAATGAAGTACCTTTCATACCAAAGACATCACCTTGAATGGACTACGTAGGATCTGATCGTCTGGAACATACTCCAATTCTCACGCATATCATTAGACTAAAATAGACCCTACATTTCATTCTCAGCAGCGAAATGTTTTATTTATGCAAAGATAAATCCTCAACCGATGGGAGGATCAAACTTCCAACCCAGAATTAAAAAAGAGGAAGAGAGGTGTATAGTTGTACAGAATGCACATGCACTGCGCTTCATTGCATGAGCGCGGGCGACTCAGACGCTTATTCAAAGAAACACGGTATACGTAAATGCTTGGTGGAATCCAATAATATCCTACCGCCACTCAATATATTGACAGTAAACGAAGCCAAACCGCCGAAACCCAGATTCCTATTAGAAGAAGATAAAAGTCTCGTAATAGCCAGACGCCATTATATGCAGAGCTTCAGAATAGTACGCCATCCAGTGCATCAATGCTGCTTCATGACTGCTCTCTCTCCTCTCCCCTCCAACTGATATGAATCACGAACTATAATACTATTAGCTTTATTCACCAAGACGAGTGAGTATTTATTAAGGGGTGTACTCACTATATTTCCAAAGGCGCAATTTGATCCACAGTGTACAACCAACCACCTCCTTTCTCCTCCTTCTCAAGCCAGTCATATGGCCAGACAACTAGATGACCTTGCACCAATTTCAGCAACTCTTCCGCGCCTGCCCGGTCAAGCAAGACGTTGTCGTCGTTGGCATGAAAAGCGCGCGTGGAAGATTTGGTCGTGGCGCGGCGTCGTCGCTTTTGGGAACCGGAGGTTACGGTACAGGCATGTGTACGCTGCTGCGTCGTGGTGGAAGGCTCGCTGCATGTCACTGCGCGGGTGCGAGTGACGGAGCCATTAGCAGCGAAATCCTCGGCGGCGGTAATATTAGGTATGGGTGGAGGTGGAGGAAATGGCATAGTTACGGGGGGCGGGGTGGAGCCGGCGGGATCTTCTAATTTCAGTGCAGCTTTCTCGTCCGTAGCGTCGGCAGCTGGACTGTTCACAGCTTCGCGGGCGGGGACGGACGCGTTCTTCTCTTGCTCATTTGGCCATTGCTCAATTTTGCCCATTTGTATGTTGGCATCAACGTTGGCGTTTCCATCCTTATCGTCCATGTAGACTTTTTCAGCAATTTTATCGCCAAGAGTTTCAGCTTTTTGACTGCTGCCAAGCTTGTCCATTGAAGTACCAGTGCCGGGAGGACCAGTCTTACCGGGCGCCTCTTGCTGTTTGCGCGTCGCGCTCTTTCCACCACCCTGAGCTTGTTGAAAGCGCTCAGAAAAAGCGGCGTATTCTTTGTATTCTTTCCAACTTTTCACTTCGTTGTCTGGCATGCATCGGAATACCTGACGGAAGAGTTTGGTGTTATTTTCAGCGATGGTGTGCCAGGTGTCTAGGTAGAAAGAATCATTTAGGGGATCTCGCATGCAGTCTTCTGTGACAACAGGCCGACGCATCTCGGCAAGTAGAGGGTTGATGACATGAGAGGATGCATAACTAAAGATACGTTGGAGAGGGGGGCCTCCAATATCAGTATCATCGGAAGCAGGCAGCGCAGGGAGCTGGCTAAGCTGAATAAGACCAAGTGCAGCTGTGTTCATGCGAGAAATTCGTAGCGGAGGAAGGCCAGCATAGCCTTCCGGGATACTGCTTGAAGCACTCGTTCGGGTGTGCGCGGTGTTACTACGGTCGCGACCTCTTTTCGAACTTTTCCTGGGCGACGAAGATGTGCCTCTACCTTCTGGAGCAATGTCTGATACAAGAACTTCGTGGCCCGAGGGATTGATAGCCGAATCTCGTCCTCGAGATATTTGTGGTCTCTCATTAGCAATTTCGAGCATATGATCTGGGCCCTCCCCTCGAACATCTTTCCTGTGCGAAGCATTATTAGTCACACGGGGATCTAAAGTGATCTTCTTGTTACTGATGAGGTGAGGGTTGTTTTCTTGCTCCCAATCCACATCATGATTGAAGCTGTGAAGTCTTTCCGCTCTTGCTATAAGATCATCCTGGATTTGATGTTTCGAGTCTATGAGTTTTTGTTCTGTAGCTCGATCTGTCGTTGGTGATGATGGTGATGAAGAATCAGTATGAAAGCGATCAGTATCTTGTTCCCACTGCGAACTCTGGCATTCGTCTTCCATCAATTCATCCACATCAATTCCCAGGTGTTCACGCATGAGCCGCAGTCGAAGTGTGTGCGGGAATCTCCCCACCTTGTAAGGCTCGCCTGCCATGTAGGAATCCATCATCTCCGTGTCTCGCACGATGGCTGCAACTTCAGAGTCCCTTGAACCTAGCATGGATCGTTCATTAATATTTGCTGATCCAATGATAGCGACTCGGTCGTCGACAATCATGCATTTTGCATGAATGTAGAGCTGCTCTGTGACTAGTGTTTTGGTAGGGCCAATGGAACCCCAAGATCTTAGAGCGTAGAATTGGATGTAGTCTTCAGGCTCAATACCAGCTTCGCGTAGGCGTCCGAAAATTGAAGTCTCGCCTCGACAGATGCTCTGATACTGGCATGTCATGATTAAGCGTACACTACTACCATCTTGACTATCCACAGTGTTCTGAAAACCGGGCATAAGGGGAATGACAATGCATGCGCGCCAGTCCTCTTGGTCCTTATGGGCCCGCTTTATTCGCTCGACTAACGCGTCTCCAATCAAATTTTCAATCTTTGTTCCTTCAACTTCGCAGCTGCTGATAAAGAATTGGTTTTCGATATATACAAAATGCTCGGATGTCGATATCATCTGAACATATGCGGTCATGATGCTGCACTCCGTCCTTTCGGGCGTGCCAATAGACCATGCTGAGGCTGAGCGCAGAATCTGAATCTCACAAGTTCCATCAAGCCCGAGGGCCTCGATATCAGCAGGATTGAAGTCTGGTGGGGGGAGCAGGAAGGGCGTAGGCCGTGATGGCTTGCGCTGGCGGAGGATGTAGTTCCACCTTTGGACAAAATGTCTTGTAAGATCACGTGCAGGCTGGCCAACAATTTGCATACCAATATCATGCCATGGCATACGCGGAATTTTCGTCCGGTCATACATCTCCTCGTATGGCTTGTCAAGCGCATAGAAATCTTGCACTCTTGGATTCGAGTAGTCTTTGCCGGGCCACAGTTGGCAGTGGTCAGCATCCTTGGGGATATCGTTTAGTTCAAAGCCTGTCAATTTATCGTCCACAACAGAGTGTTGCGGCGTGTCCCATCGGCCAAAGCATAGATCAACACCGCCGCAGAAAGCTATCGTATGGTCGACGACGCAAATTTTCTCGTGATGTGCCCAAAAGAAAGTATTTTGTCGGAACTGGTTTGGAGATCTCTGGACGAAAACATTGGGATGAAGATCTAAGAGTGAGAATTTAGAGTACTCGGAGTCGATTGGGATTGCAGTATTGATGTTGCGGTACATAATAACAAAGATTTTAACACCTTCCTGGGCTTTCCGTTGCAGAAGTCTATCAAGTCTCCATTTCTGGCTGATAGCAGCAGGTCGCCGCATGTAAAGTTCGGGGCTGAGCCACCAGTCGTGAATGTAGATTACATCACGAGCCATGCTGATAGCACGAGATACGTTCCACATGTAGTCTCGGCCGTCCACGAGCCACTGCGCGTACACCTTGTGGCGGACAGGAGCAAAGCTGCCAAATCGTTGAGGTTTGGCCCACAGTGTTGTTGACGCCATGAACTTAATCGAGTCTTCGAATTGGTGTAATTGCCGTTCATTTTTCGCTAAAAGTTTTACCCTTCTTTCTGAGTTTGTGAGGCGAAGTTGATGGTGGTTTGGATGCGTTGCAGACGTTTTTGCTTCACTTGCAATTTCTTTGGGCTTCTGGTCTCGTAACCTCAGCTTCTTTGTTTCTATCGAGAAATCTGAATCAACAAGGAACACATCATAGACATTCATTTCCTCGAGCGAATCGATGCAAACCACATAGCTATGCCTGACGAGGAACCATTTAGGGGTATGTCGTTTTGCTAAAAGGGACGGAGCCCATTTCTTTCTGAAATCAATCCCTTTGCCTGACTGAATCATCATCAAGCCCTCTTTTCCGTGATAGCCGCCTTCAGCAGCTAGGCGCACACCAAGAGCTGAAAGCTCAAGGAATTTGCACAGGCGATTACTATCAGGTCTGAAGATGAGATAGGTGATTAGCTGATAAAGGTACGCCTCAAGCTTTTTGCGTTGTCGTTCAGCGTAGGTGACCTTATTGAAGGGAGCTGATGAACCAACGGCTCCCGCAAAGCTGCCTGTTCGTGCAGCAAGCTCCCCAGTCGCAGTCATGGTCTGGGGACTGCTAATGCTAGACTTTCTTCGACTGAAGCCAAAGGAAGACCGCCGTCTCTTTGCCTTTGAAGGCCGGTCTGTACCGCTTGCTTCGCCATCAGGGCCACTAGCTTCACCACCTATAGCTGCATCCTCCTCCTCCTCCTCCTCGTCGTCATCGATCAAACCTCTGAAACCTCGTAGATAAGGAACGGCGGATTTTGGAAACCGAGGTAACTTTGCGCGCTTGGAATCTTCAGTTCTGAGTTGTATATACTTTTCAGTCTGAGCCTGCACCTTGTACTTGAGGTGCAAATTTGCAAAATCTCTTAGCGATCGGTTGATGACCCATTTCATGCGTGTGATTCCGCTCCCATACTCAAGCGCGATACGGAAGTTGACATGTCGATCCCCGCTCTTGTTTTCCACTCTTTCACTATCGGTAATGCTGACTTTAAGCTGCTCCAGTAGGATGGGGACTCTTTTGTGGCCATGTTCATCCCTTTGGAACATGCTGGCAAGGAAGAGTGCTGCAGGTGCACCCGCAAGGAGTTCGGCCATCAGCTCGGCGGACTTGGCGTGGTCAACCTTTCTTTCTTCCTTGCTCCTCTGCGCGAGCATCTTTAAACCAGCCTTGATTTGCCGCCATTTTTGAGCACTTAGACTGGATGTTCGCTCTCCGCGCTGCCGCCAAGTCGAGGGAGATCCATCTGTACCAATACTTCCAAAGCCAGTCAGCCGCCGCAAGTTACTAGGTCTTCTGTCCTCTGAGCCCTCTCCAGTATCATGCCTTCTGATCCCACCGTATGATAGTCCACGTGCGCTGTGTAATCCTCTCGTCCAAGCGCTCTCCTTTGCTAACCTATCTCGACCTTCATCTTCGGAAACTCCTTGTCTTTGGTGTTCCGGTATATCGGTCATGGTACCACGGCGTAAGAAATTCGGTCGATGTCCAGTTGTAGAGGTTGGGGTCGTTCCGGGCGAGTCCCGAAAGAAAAACTGGCCAGGTCTCGTGGTTTTTGGCGTAGTAGGAGCCGTCTGAGTTCCTCCTTCAGTTAATCGCCGACTCTTCCTTCTCTGTCGAGGAGGACGCGACGGACCCTCGGCACCACTCTCCTCGGCATCGGCATCAGCTTCACTGTCACCCTCTACGTATCTAGGCTCAGATCTTTCAGAAGCAGGAGATAGTGGATCATGCGGTGTATATCCCTCAATTGTAGAACCTCCACCCATTGCGAAGGCGCTCATGCTTCTTCCATGACTCTGCAGTGATATCGGCGCTGCCAGTGCCTTGAGCTTTGTGATTAACGAAGAACCCTGCCTTTCCTTCCCCTTTGTCTCGCCATCCTCGTTATCCCACGATTGTTGTCTTGAATGCGATGGACCAGGAGTGTCATAAGTAGCCGAACGGGCAAACTGTACGCTGCGACGGCCGGTGGGAGTAGTGGACCCCGCTTCTCCTGTTGGCCTTCTCGATATTGGGCCGATGGACGGAGGCCCCCCAATGGATTCGGCAGATGACTCTATAGGGTTGCCAGATGCAGATTCAGAGGCTCCCTTTTCCCGTCGGACTCCATTCGCGACTTCCCCCATTGGATGGGGTCCAATACTTCCATTCGGAGCATTGAATGGAAAGCCTTCCGGCTCGGTGTTGAGAGGATTGAATCTGACGGAGCCAGAGGTTGTTGGTCTCTTCACGTCACCATTGAGGCTTGCAACCCTTTCCGAAGCATGATCCGCATTGTGTTCTGTTCGCAGGGGAGACAGCACGTGTGGGGAGTCTCGAACCTTATCGGTTGAGCCGTCTGGTTTGGTTAAGGGAGATATCGAATGAGGGGTGCGACTCGTGGGTGAGAAGCTGGAATCTCGACTGTCTGCCATATCTGGAGCACAGAGGAGTCGTTGGGAAGAGGGATGAAGGGTAAGAAGGGTCAGGATACAGCTGGAGGCACAAGCACATCAGCACACGATCTTCCAAGACGGCAAAAGCACGTCCAAGCACAGCCCCAAGCCTCCTACAGCGCCTCCACGTCAGATGTTTCGTGAAGCCTGCATGGACGTTGGAGAGGAGAATATTGGCTCAAAAGATGAACTGCAGCTTTGACAGAAAAGTAGGCCTGTCGTCTGGGCCTGGTGAGATTGGTAAGGTCGGCGGGAATGTTGTAGATGGGAGTGACACACAGGCTTGCATAAGAGGATGGCACGGAACTGGTCGGGGAAATTGAGCATTGTATGATGATGACGGCTCAAGCACCCGATCAGGGTTGAAAGCAGAGCCAGACAGGGAGACGAGACCGCCTTCGGTTCCGCCACTACCTTGCAGCGCCGTTTCGAATCCAGCAACCAATCCAGCACTAATAATCCCAGCACTAATCCAGTCATCCGCGGCAAAAGAAGCTCACCACCGCCATCATCATCATCATCATCACCGTCTATCTGATGTGTACGTCTTCTAAAACCTTCAATTGGCTTCTCTACTCACTAGACATTGACTCTCACAATGGCTGCAACCACTAACCCGCTTCATTCTACTCACCCGGCCTCTATGCCTCCTGTCTCTAAGCAAAGATTCGCAATCGCAGGGATTCTCACCACCGTCTATGGCCTCTCCGAATTACCCTCTTCCGTTGAGTCCGTCGCCTGCCTTTGGCTCCTTCACCCGCGTCTTCAAACCCAAGAAACCATGGCCCCGATTGCGGCACAGATCATCAGAGCATGGAATGCGCGGGTGGTGGAAGGGCATGCAGGCAGGCCATCGAAGGGACTCATAGCCGTATCCTTCGACCAGCGGAATCATGGGTCGCGAGAGGTCGAGGCCAGGGCAAACATGGCTTGGAGGGAAAACAATCCGCGCCATGCACAAGACATGTTCTCCTGCTATCGTAAGCCTTGTTACCTTTCGTAGTTCTTCCTTGCAATCATGTGTAAGCTTGGTGTCGGATGCTGGACGTATACCCGAGAGATGGTGTGGGAAAACATGGAATTTTAGTTTTGTTCACGGAATAATGGTGGACGATCTTCAGGCGCCTCAGGTATTAATGCATTTTCATGTCAACATCACTGACGTGCCGTGTAGATGGCACATCACTGGATACGTCCCTCCTCTTAACTCACCTGCAGTCTTACATCTTCTCATCTGCCTCTTCCCCGTATCACCTCACGCAGCATCTAGTCCTAGGAATCTCTCTGGGCGGCCACGCTGCGTGGCACTGCATTCTCCATGATCCACGCATCACTGCCGCGATAGTGATAATAGGGACTCCGGATTACACCAGATTGATGGCACACCGCGCGGCCAAATCCAAGTTGAAGACGTGGACGTCAACTTCGCCGCCAGGAGCTAGCTTTCTGGGCTCGGAAGATTTCCCTCGCGCATTGATTGACGCGGTGGCCAGGTATGACCCTGCTGGCCTGTTACTGCCAGGAATAGACGAGTACTTCAAGCCACCCAAAGAGGAGCTGCGAAGATTTAAAGAATTGGTGCAACAACACCTCGGCGGTAAGAGAATATTGAATTTGTCTGGCGGTGTGGATAAGCTTGTGCCGTATGCGGTCGGAGAGCCGTTCCTAAAGATTTTGCAAAAGACAATCGAGGAGGATAGAGAGCTGAGCATGGAATTTGAGGATGTGGTTTTTGATGGCATAGGACATACAATGTCGCCCCCTATGGCCGACAAGGCAATCCACTGGATTTGTGATGTATTGTCGAAGGGGGGAGAGACGAAAGAATCCAAGATCTGAAGACGATTAGGATATTGGAACTTCTCTCAGCTCTTGATTTACTGCATGTATGAGTCGTGATGAGGCCTTCAATACATCATCAGCGCTTGATTAAGGCCGAAAAGGGGTTTTTCGGTTTCTGGGGTGTTCCGACTCCTCGACTTCCTTTCTTAAGGCAGTGAATTGGTAGGTGAACAGCATCTCGCTTTGGCCGTGGCGTGATAAGAGATTTTGTTGTATCTAATGTTGGAATATAGCTGCGTCGAAAATTATTCGCGCTGGTACACCGAGGACAAATGACTGATATCTATGAGGATGAGTAGAGAGAAGGGAGGGGAGGTAGCTATTCCCGGACAGAAAGATGATTAATGCAATCAAGAATCTAAGCCAATGCCAGTTTACACCTTGAACCTAATTTCTCAACGACATCAGCATCTCGATTCGCGGGCCAATCGGCTTTCTCAGGATATGAAACGGAATACCTACAGCCTATAGTAAGGGTTTTCGATATGGATCACCTCATCTTGCATAAATCATATTGTCCAAACTGGCCAGTGAAGGATGGAGAGGACCGGGGAGGGGGATCCCACCGCAGGTGAGGCTTGTTTAGTGGCCACTCGAAAGCTCGGGCCCAATTACAGCCTTCGAGCTCAATCGCCATCAAGCAACATAAAAGCAGCACCTTCCAAGAAAGGCATGTCATACTATAACCAGACATAGCCAGGCGCTCTAGCACTCTGCGTAGCTGCTATTCCTACCTGTTCCTGTCTAGGTAGGCCCCCCTCCACTTAATCTGTTCCTGTTCCTGTGCCTTGCCGTCATCATGTTTTCTTGCCTACATAAACACCTGCTGTACCCAGCTCCTGGAGCTCTTACAGCTCTCCTACCAAGGCCACCACGCCGTTTCTCACTATGCGTGTCACTTCAAGTCTTTTCACGGTTCTGTTCGCAACTTCTGGCGTCTTTACCACTCCTCTTAAGCCTAAATATCCTTACGTCGTAAAAGATTCTCATTTTGTTCCTCGCAAATGGACCAGACTCGGTGCTGCCCCCGCGGAGCATATGATTGATATGAACATTGGCCTTAGGCAGTCTCAATTTGATAAATTGGAGCGTGAGCTTTATGAAGGTGATCCATCGCATTTCTTCCCTTGCCGCATGCTCGAGTCTGTCCTAATAGCGTCGCCGCAACAGTGTCGGACCCTACACACCAGCGCTATGGCAAGCACTTAACTGCAGACGAAGTCAGTGAGCTTGTAAAGCCTACCGACCTTGCTTTGGATCTTGTTATCGACTGGCTTGCTGAACATGGAATTGAGAGACACCGTTTGGACTTTTCTCCGGCTAAAGACTGGATCTCCGTCTCATTGCCTGTCAGCACGGCGGAGCGTCTTCTCGATACCAAGTATTCTGTCTACAAGCACGAGGATGGGTCTCATGTAGTGCGAACCCCCGAATGGTCGCTCCCACTGCATCTGCACAAGCATATAGTCTCGGTACAGCCTACCAACTCCTTCCTCCGCGCCTCGCCGAAGAAGGTAAACTACAAGCCGGCGGGAGGTAAATGGAAATATCCTGCCGACGCTTGGACCTCCAATCAACCTACTATACAGAATCCTACAGTTGCTCAGGTTTGCAATACATCCGGGGTGACTCCGCTTTGCCTAAGAACTCTGTACAACACCGTCAACTACAAGCCCCAGGTTCCGGGTAAGAACAAGGTTGCTCTTAACAACTTCCTCGGCGAGACTAACAACCGCTCCGATGTCGAGATTTTCCTCGAGAAATATCGTCCAGACGCTGCCGGGTTTAAATTCGATATCAATGTCATCAATGGCGGAGACGACCAGCAGACTCCCAATACGCCGGCGCAAAACGCGGCTGGAAAGGATCTGGAAGGCAACCTGGACGCAGAGACTATCATAGGAATCGATTACCCTACCCCGTTAATCGCGTACAATACGGGAGGTGAACCGCCTTTCAACCCCGACCTGTCTGCGCCCACGAACACCAATGAACCGTACATGGTTTGGCTTAACTACATCCTCTCGCAATCGGACATCCCCCAAACCATCAGCACCTCGTACGCCGACGACGAACAGACTGTCCCCTTATCCTATGCTACAGCCGTGTGCCAGCAATTTGCGCAACTCGGAGCCCGCGGAGTCTCCGTTTTGTTCGCCTCGGGGGACAACGGGGTGGGAGCGGACCCGTCCTGCGTCAGCAACGACGGCACGAACCGCACGACCTTCCTGCCTGAATTTCCGCCCGCATGCCCCTACGTGACGGTCGTCGGCGCCACGAAGGACTTCGCGCCCGAAGTTGCGGCGTATGACAGTCGCAACGGATTCGTGTCCGGGGGCGGCTACTCCAACTACTTTGCCCGGCCGCCGTACCAGAAATCCGCCGTGGATGCCTACACCGCCGCGCTCGGCACGCAGTTTGCAGGGCTCTACAACACTACCGGCCGCGCGTATCCCGACATCGCGGCCCAAGGCCAGCGGTTCATCACCATCTGGAACGGCAACGTGACTCTCCTCGACGGTACCTCGGCGGCAACGCCTGCGGCGGCGGCCGTAATTGCGCTGGTGAACGATGCCTTGATAGCGGCAGGGAAGGCGCCGCTGGGATTCTTGAATCCGTGGTTGTATCAGGGTGGCTGGAAAGCGTTCAACGATGTCACGAGCGGGAGCGCATTGGGATGCGGTACGTCTGGATTTCCAGCTGCCAAGGGTTGGGATGCTGTTACTGGATGGGGAACGCCGGATTTCTTGAAGATCAAGGATGCCGTGCTACAAGGAGGATATGGGCATGGGTGGTAAGAAAAATATGCAGTTAGCTAAATAACAACGGATGAGGATATCGCTTTTCCCCTTCGACAACTGCCATGTGATGTCTATCTAGAAAAGTTAATGTTAGACTGCTTTTTTGATTTCGCCGCATCACATGCTTTCGAACCGATGAGCCTTGTATTAAAGACAGCAATTACAGAATCTTTATAACAGGGAGAGGGAGAGGGAGTCGATGTGGGTGTGTGTGTGAGAGAAAAGCGAAAATTATGCAATTAAAAAAGGGTATATATGCAATGCAATCCAACAAATGAAACGGGCCGGAAAGGCCGCAATGCAGGAGTCTGCTGTGGTATCAATCCAAAATCCCCAGAAATCGAAATGTAGGGCAACCTGTTGCGGTATTTAACCCAATCCAATCCGTCAAATACAACATTAATGAACTCCTCGCCGTAGTAAGCGGCTTTCCCAAGTAGCCGGCGCTTCGCAGCGGGCGATTTCGTTTCGGCCTATGCTCGAAAGGAACCCGTATGGACTCTGATACGGAATCCAAGGGTGTGCCGTAGGCTAGGCCACCCCGGGGCCCAAACCGCCTAAACTCCATGAAACCGAACGCTCCACGCACTGCCGTAGCGCCACAACCGTCCAGTTCCAATTCAAGGACAGGTCAAACTCCTAACTCTCTTATCGCCGCGGCCCGAGACGGCCCTCCGCACATCAGCCGGCATGGCAACCGCAGCCCAGCACTGCCACGCGCGCCGCCTCAGCAGCTCCATCTCCTCGCCCTTCATCCTCAGCTGCCGCTTTGCGAGGCGGGACTTGCGCAGCTTGGTGCCCGGCCCGTCGGCGTCGGAATCGAGCTCGCCGGCCGCGGTGCCGCGGGGGAGCGGGTTGCGCTTGCGTGGAGGCGGGGCGGCGGGCGGAGGACAGGCGACAAGGGCTTCGAGGTTGCCGCATTCGCTGATCAGGGCTTGCACGCCTGCGGAGAGGAGGTTTGCGCGCGAGAGGAGGTACGGCCAGTAGTCTGGGCCCCAGAATGGATCCGAGGAAAGCGCTTCGCGGAGTGCGGGGAGGATGTGCGGGAGTGGAGGGAGGGAGAGGCCAGACGGAGAGGGCGCGGGCGAAGAGGCGGGCGAAGAGCAGGGGGAAGTGGAGAGGAGTGATGCGGCGATGGTAAGTCGGATATGGGACTCCGTGCTCAAGGTTGCTGTAGTGGTGCAAGCTGTATGTGTAGGTTAGGTTTTGTATGCAATTGTGGATATGTACTGAAGAGGTTTCCGTATGGACATGCATACCTGGGCAGCCCCTTGTACGGCACCAATCATCCTCATCCGCGAGGAAGCACTGCAGCCACAAAAAAGCACTCCGGGCATCTCCCCTAAATGCCAACTCAAGATCTTCCAGCCTTCGGGTGCACAGCGCCGCTTCGGCGAGAGTGGTGGCGCGCTTAAACAGCTGCACGACGGGCATAACAAGTGCGTGGAGGATGTCGCGGTGTAGTAGCCAAGTTTCCTGGGCTTTGGCATCGCAATTGTCGTGTTCTGGGCAGAAGCTAGAAATATCGCGGAAAGTTAGACGGTGTGTTGAAAAGAGGGGAAGCAGTAGGAAGGGAGCTTAGCAACATACGTATTGTCGGCATTGCTAGCTAGATATCTGCGCAAGACTTGGAAGCCTTCGGAAGCACAGAGAGCAGCGATGTCTTCATGGGGGATGGAGAAGGGCGATTCGGGGTGAGAGGTGGAGTTGGAGGCGGTGATGGACTCCATTGCTTAGGTTCGGGAGTGGAATTGCGGATACATTCACTTGCGCTAGAATAGGGGTTTGCATTGGTTGAACAGCAGAATGGCGGGATATATCGCAGGTGACTATATACGGGCAGAGGAGTAAGAATAGTGTGGAATATTCGAGGTATTTAGGGTTTCAGCGGTCAGTCCAAGGTTCATTACAACGTCACGTATGCACGGGAAGCACAGGCACTAGTAGATTTGCATTGGTATGCACTGGCACGCAAACTTGTCCCCTTGCCATTGAAACCGCCTGGGGGATCGGGAGGCGGGTAACGCCGCGATGGCGCGCTAGGAGAGGCAGGAGAGGCAGGAGAGGGCAGTGGAGGGCAGTAGGTGAGCGCTAGGAAGGGATGCGCAGAGCAGAGGGCCGCAATTGGGGGGCCTGGATTGGGCTGGTTTCAGCAGATTGAGTAAGTGGCCACGGGGAGCACTGCCTGACTGCTCAGCAGGAAAGAAAGGTTGACTACGTTTGCAGCCGCCACTGGCTTGATCATCCAGCCGCCACAACCTTGGGCGCGAATCGCTTTTCAAGGCTCGCCCGGGTTATGTATGTATTTGTATAATAGGCAACCCGCCCCTCGCACGTACCCCTCGTGGGGGTCAGATGGCGCAATTGACTGCCCAAACACCCGGCACTCGACTACTTTGTACCGTGTCCCACCAGCTTGCTCGACTGTACTGTATTGTACTGTACTGCTGCTCCCTCCCGCATGCCCTTTATCAGAGCTCCACCGATACGCCTGCACGACTCCACGCTACACTACATACCTGCACGTCTCAATCCACTGTCCCAATCCGGGCCTAGATGAGATTAACTCCTCGTTGACTCCTCATTGACTCCTCTACTCTTTGACGGCCTTGTAAAAGACGTGGTCCGGATTGACTCGAGCGCGGGAGATCGGTGAGCTTGTCGCGACCTCGTCCTTGGATTCCCTTCTGCATGAACACCTGATGATGAACTGCTGCAGCTCTCTGCTGTTCTCTATGAAACTTCCGGCTCCAGCCGTCATCTCCAATCTTCTCCACGCGGCAAAAGACCACTTCAACCCCTCCCACAAAAACTACGAATACTTTTCCTTCTGATTCAATCCTCTGCAAACTTGGTGACATGTTCTTCCAAATTTTACATTTTTAAGTCCACCTGCAGTGTTACATACCGTGGCTTAAGCCAGTCTCAGCTTGGCCGTCTATCCACAACTATCTTGAGACGTTAGGCGCCGGTGAAAGCGAGTCGTGCGTCAGGCAAGGAAAATATATCTCCTCCCAATGGGGAAGACCATCTAAATTCAAAGCCGATGGCCCCTGCCATCATATAATCTCTTCTGGGTTATGCGCCCTACTCAAGGAAAATATAAGCGGTCATTATATGTGGCTATCGCCACAATACTTGCCTTTATTGAAGTCACGAGGCCTTTCAAAGGCACTCACTGCACCGCCCAAAAGCACCCCATTCCCAAACGGTTACCCTGTCCAATTTGCCAAGCCCACCGCCATACTGTCAGATTTTGCTGTGGAGCTGAAACCGGTTTTTCTGTCTGACTCTCATCAACACCCAAGTCTCACGCTATCCACCCTCAAAGTCTTACAATGATAAGCCCCAGTAAGAAACCGCTTTCGACAATCTGACCTGACTTCGTCTTCTGGTGGTGCAGCTGAGATGGTTTGCAGCGCCACCATATCGTATAGACATAACGTTGGTAAGCACATGCAAGTTCAGCTGCTGGAGCAGACGCCCGGGAATTTAGCATTTTGATCGCATTGTTGCGCATACCGCAAGTAATTGTACAGTTTATAGCGGGGCCTAAGGTGGCATAATAGGTACAACAAGAATGTTTTTGAAAGGGACAGAACCACTTCGTCCCGGAGCCGTACGCCATCGCTACTGCCCAAAAAGTAACCATGAGAAAAGTAATCTGCCGTCATACAAAAGAAAAGGTATCACCGAAAGTCCTACCCGTCCCTCCATCACCTCCGTAGGACCTCCTTAGAAAAAACGTCAGAAAGTGATCCAGCAGATATATTCGCCACAGCTCCCACAACCCGAGAGGCCATCTCTGCCGCACGCTGCACAGTTATCCAACTATCCAACACCGTTGGACATGGAAGAAATGTAGAAAAGCCCGAAGCAACAGCAGTAATCGAAACCCCCTGACAAACCTCTCCCGTCGAAACCAGCACACAGACAAACGGCCCACCTTCCCGCCAAAATCCACCACCTATTGAGCAGGGTTGCTACTCAAGGAAGGCAGTTTCATTCGACGGTGGGGACAACCGAGTGAATGCGGTTGATATCTAAGGAAGAAGAGAAGCGCTCGAGCCCAATCCACTGCTGCCAATACTTACTAGTCTACAGCTCCTCCACGTCCGCCGCCATCATCTTGTCCATCTCCTGGATCGTTACGGCGCGCGCATCATCTCGGCTAAAGACTGCCTCATCACTCTCGCTTCCCGTCTCAACCAACTCCATATCCGTCAGGTCATCGTCATCCTCAAACAGGTGGTAGTCGAACTCGGCAAATCCGGAATCCTTGCCGTAGAAGCATTCAACCGACTGTTGAACGAACATGGGGTTCTTCATGACGGCCTGGTTAACGGCGTGCAACACATCCTCATCTACGCACGGGTCGTCGATTTCTGGCAGCGGTCCGACGAACATACTCTTGTATAGCTCATCAGGCGCCGCTGGATACTCTGCATTCCAGAAGCGGCCGTGTGCCTTTGAGATTATATAGTTAGAACGGTCGGGTAGACGGGGGTTTGTAATGTTAGTAGGAGAAAAGGGCTGGAAAAAACCCAAGGATGAAGAAACAGGAGAATCTCTTACACTGAACTTCCCGCTAGCCGGGGAAGAGAGGATGTTGCTCGGAGATGGCTGAAGTGGAGTCGCAGGGGTTTTCACGGCCGTAGAAGGCGCGGAATCTCGAACGAGTGTGTCTTTGCCACTGGGCGCAGTAAGTGAAGCAGATTTAGCGCTATATGCTTGCGTGAGCAGCCCACTGCCCAAACTTGGGCCAGCACTGCTGTTGATGGTTTCATTGTCGCCAGAAGCGTCAGAATTCACAGTTGAAGTGGACAATCTGCTAGACTCTCTGAGCCCGCTCGGAATCGCCGGCTTATATTTCTCCAGCCGTTCACGCTGACGCTTGACCGACTCAGCTTCGGAGCCAGTCGCTGGCTTAGCCGCCGGAATAGCCGCCAGCAGTTGGGAGATGGCCTTCTGAGGGCTTGAAGAGCTAGCATCTGCTGGTGTCATGCCAGGCAGCGAAGCATGTGCCGGGGTTGGAGCAGGTGGTGGCTGCTGAGTCCATGGCTTGAAGTTGCTAGACCCAACGGATGAAGTAGCTGGGGCATCCTCAACGGTTGGTGCTTTGTAATTTGTTGATGCGTTTGCTTTGTTTTGAGCCGACGGAGCGGACGCTGAGGTTGTTGCTTCATCAGCGGCTGAGCTGTCTAACATGGTGCTATCTTCGTCATCGCTATCACCTTCAGGGACGCAAAACGTGCCTGAGCCAGCAACATGGCCGGTTCGCTTCAGTTGTTGCTCATACGACTCTCTCTCTTCAGCTGTGCGCTGGACCTGATGCGTCGTGGAGGAATCGGGGGGGAGCTTAGGCTTTGCGGCATCTTCTTGTTGAAAGACGTTGCCTCCTTGGTACTGGTGACCGCGATTCTCAAACATGGGTGAAGGCATGAAAGAAGGTCTCGGATGCAAGTCAGAGCGAGAAGTGGAACGCCCAAAGGAATCGGTATGTGTAGTCTTGTATTTCTTCTTAGCCGGTGGAGAATCGGGGTGTTCAGCTTGAAGGAATTTCTGATAGTACTCTGGCACGTAACCATGCTCTTTGGCATTGCCCTGATCATCGGAATCAGAGTCAGAGTACTCGAAGAATCCTTCCGTGAGGCCGTAGCCATTGGCTTGCCATGGAGGATGAGAGGGAATGCTAGCTAGTTCATCAATTTTCGGGACTTCCTCCATTCGCTTGCGTTTGTCTCCCGTCCTTACGCGGTAGTTCTCCTCTGCTTTGACGCGAATATCGTCATACCAAGATTGAACAACTGGCCTCTGCTCATCAGGCACCCGCTTCAGAAGAGTTCTAGCATACGCTTTGTCCGACTG
>Ga0307507_10000278_pt1 | contig 101230 bp, 61 predicted proteins | sample 7_EM_MG_FD_207223 | JGI IMG/M metagenome (GOLD analysis project Ga0307507, IMG submission 207223) | Populus trichocarpa ectomycorrhiza microbial communities from riparian zone in the Pacific Northwest, United States - 7_EM | ecosystem: Host-associated > Plants > Roots > Unclassified | place... | reverse complement strand
CCTGACCCCTGAGCAACACGTATATATACCTGCCTCGTCTCCTGTACATAGATCCTCACACGACATCGTTTGTCAATGATACACAGTCACAGTTACCTCGTTGACCCTCTGCACGTACTGTGACACTTATTATTCCGTCTCTATAAGCTTATATATTATTATTATTCATTGCTTAACGTCCGATTCGGATCCCTATTAGGCCCACGCGGACTACTCCTTATATATATGTGGGGAGAAAACTCTTTTAAGAAAACCCCGTGATCCGTCTCCCCGCCTTTTAGGACTCGCCTACGAGGCGCCTGCGAGTCACCTGTGGTGCTCTACTACCTTACTTTTTAACCTCCTTGGGAACCACTGCTGCCGTAACAAGCCTACAGACGCGCTAGTATCGCAAACTTTGCTCTACTACTATAGAGTTATTAGGGGGCGCCTATTGCTCGCCCCTTTGCCTTCTATTACCATTTCCTTTGTAACCCAAAATTAGTCTAGTATATTTTGGCTAATAAGCCACTGGGTAACCGCCTTAAGACCTTTTTATATTAAGAGTAGTATATTATAGTTCTCTGTGCTAGCTACTAAGAGTATAGCTTCTTAGTTAGTGCGTAGGGGGCATAATAGTATTATATATTTTGGTATCTGTCTTAGCTAGCCACATTCGCATCTTAGGCTGCCTACTAGGACACCTACCTAATAGAGCCAATCTTTTAGTCCTATTATCCCTATTCTTAAGAGTGTTGCTATTATATTTTCTGCCTTTATTAGGCCTTCTTGGAGCTCTTAAGTATTTACCCCCTATAGCATTAACTATACTACGGCTTAGGTTTCTCTTGCCTAAGTTAGCCTCTATACCTTTAACTCCTATATATCTCTCTAGCGTTAGTCTAACCAGTATTATATTGCAGAAGATAGTTTCCTAGCATTCTTTTATACTCTACTTTAGCTCCTTTCTCTTTCTTGCTGTTGTCTTTACTAACCTCTTACGCGTCTCCCTTCCTCCTCTATATAGGCCTGGGCCCTAACGCAGTACTATTCTTCTTCTGCTTTCTTTACCTATTTCTCTAATATCTCTTCCCTACTTTGGGGTTGTTGGTTTGTTCTCCTATAAGGCGCCCTAGAGTCCCTCTATAGTTTATTTAGGCGTGTTTTAGTATACTTTGTGACATTAGAGTTACGTTTACTTTGCGCCCTTTATATTGCAGCGGCTTTAATATATAGTTATAGGGGGGGAATATTAGCTTCCTTTTTAAGCAGTGCTATAGCCGTTTGCTTATACCCGCCTGTTATACTCCAGAGGCAGGCTATTTGGACCTTTTGGAGTGGTTTAAGGAGTGATTTAAGGGGGCCCTTTTTAGTTTCTCCAATGGCCCAAATACTGGATCTATATGTTATAGTTAGCCGGACAACTGCTGTATATAGTAGGCGTAACCTCTAGAAGCATAGACCCTATATAGAATTAACGATCCTGGATAATATAATATACTATACTTAGCCCTTACGGGCCGCTTATACCGTATATGCGCTCCACCGGAGCTTACTATCTACCTATACTCCTAATACCCTTAGGCCCTGAACTGTTAGCGACTCAGTCAATCGAGGCACGAGCACGGCAAGAGGGTCGCGCAAGCCTGTATGATTGGATTGTCTATAAACGAGGATCCAAAGCTAAAGAAAGGAAATAAGAAGAACGGAAGTACCGCTTGAAGTTATATACAATCTAATGGTCACGTGACGGCAGTTTGCGGTAATTTGCCAGTGCCGTAACATTACCCCCCCCTCCGGAAAAGCCTGCCCTTAGGCTTTATATATCCGTATTACCCCCGCGGGGCATTCTTATCTTTATGCTCTACTGGTAATTTGTCGTCTTCGCTATGCTAGCAATCCATCCACTTATCTAAGTACTTTGGCGGTCCAGGTTCGTTAGGATAACGGCTGTAAAACTCTTGTAACTTATGGGGGCTACCTATAAAATTCCATGCGGGGTACCAGGTAGGGTCTGGATTATATCCTTTCCAACTTACGCGGTACTTTAGTATTCCTTATACAAGTTTACAGGCCAGTATTTCTTTAATTTCCCATTCGTCGTCGCCATTAACTTAAATCGGCAGTGGAGGCTTATTCTTTTGTCCAAGTAGTAGGTTATTTGCAGCTTTCTATAGCTTATCCGGTAAGAAAACAGGGTGGACTTTAATTGAGTCTGGGAGTTTAACCTTATATGAGTTGCCTTCTTTATTAAGGATCTTATACGGTCCTGCCATCTTATAGTCTAGCTTACGGCTAGGCCGTTCTGTCTTCTAGTTCTTTATTGTAACCCAGACCTTATCGCCTTTGGTAAAGTCGGGCTCGCGCCTGTGCTTATTTGCTTGCTGTTCCATCAATTTCTGGGCCTTCTCTAGGTTCTTACGGGCTACCGTCTATACTTCTTCCAAGCGTCTAGCATACTGCTGTGCTTCCTCATAAGATAGTTTCTCGCGTATAGTCTATGGTCCTTCTGGTCTCTCCTAGTTAAAGCTTATATAGGGTAAGTATCCCATTTCTAGCTGGATAGGTGCAAACCCTATTAAGTTATAGGGTAGGGTTGCCTGGGCGTAGTCTATTATAGGTAGTAGTTCGCCCCAGTTATCCTAAAAGTAGTTAATAAAGGGCCGGAGTCTCTAGTCTAAGTATTAATTTACAATCTCCGTCTGACCATCTGTCTGGGGGTAGTATGCTGTAGAGAGCTTTAGCCTAATACCTAGGATCCGGGTGAACTCGTTCTAGAAGGCTAATATAAACTGCGGCCTGTAATCGGATACAATAGTATCTAGTAGTCCGTAAATTCGGTAGACGTAGTGGATATATAGTTAGGCCGCCTCCTTAGCGTCAATATTCTTGTAATAGGGAATCGAGAACGGGCGCTTGCTAAAGCGGTTAACTAGAATCATAACCATATCATATCCATCGCGGTCTATAGGTAACTCGTGGAAATCTATAGAGATATACTACTAGGGGCGTTCTGGTATCGGGAGTGGCTTTAATAGCCCTAGGGTCTTATCTCGTGGAATTGTAGACCTACGGCAGTCGTCGCAGTTCTGTACATAGCGGTTAATATCCGTAACCATTCCGGGCCAGTAGTAGCGGTCGCCAATAATTCTACGGGTCTTATTTTTTCCGGGGTGTGCCATAGAAACCTAAGTATGTGCTTTAGCGATAAGTTAAGTCCGTAAATTCTATTCCTCTGCCACCACCAGCCGTTCCTGGTGCTTAAGTAGTCCATTTTTAAGGGACCATGGGCTAGTAGCATCCTTTACCTTTTCACGGTACTCCTGTAGAGAAGGGGCCGTGCGGTTTGCCTATAGTAGTTTATTAATAAGGTCAAGTTCCATGGAGTTAACGGGACATATCTCAGCGTCCAAAGGGTCTGTATTTCGTTCTGCCTATATCTAGGGGTTAAGGTGCTCTGGTCATAGTAGTGTCTAGGTCCGTAATAAGATCTTCACAGCTGCCTGGTTACCTAGGTCCTGTTCACGTCTTATAAAAGTATCCGCACGGTTCATAGCACTAGGTTTATACATAATCAAGAAGTTAAACTAAGATAGGATATCCGCCCAGCGTGCCTGCCAGGCCGTAAGGGCCTTAGTTATTATGAAGTATTCTAGGGCCTTATAATCCAAAACTACCTTAATAGGCTCAGGGGTCCCCTCTAGCTATACACGCCAGTGCTAAAAGCTAGAGATAATAGCCAGCATTTCTTTATTATAGATATGGTAGTTTAGCTCGGCATCTATTATAGTCTTCAAATAGTATGCAACAGGGTACCATTCTCCATCCAATTACTTCTAAGAGAAAACACCGGCTATCGTGCTATCTAAGGCATTAGTTTCTAGCATCAAGGGCCGTTCTAGGTTAAAGTGGGCAAGTAGGGGAGCCGATACCAGCCGTTTTTTAAGCTCATTAAAGGCCTGCATACATATGGCGTTAAAGTGGAATGGCTGGTCCTTCCTAGTAAGGCAGTTAAGAGGCTGGGCAATCCTGCTATAGTTCTTAATAAAGCGTTAGTAGAAGTTACAGAAACCTAAAAATAATTATACCCCCTTTACGGTCCGTGGGGGTGTCCACTGGTCAATTACGGCCGTTTTCTCTAGGTTGGCCTTAATTCCGTCCGTACTGATAATAAAACCTAGGTACTTTATACGCTTAACACTAAATTCCGATTTCCTGATATCGGCCTAAAGACCAGCCTCACGGAGCCATTATAGGACTTTATAGATATGCTCCTTATGTTCTAACTTATTCTTAGAGTAGATTATAATGTCATCTAAGTAGGCCGTATAGAAGTTGTTAAGGTAGTTAAAGAGTATATTATTTATATATTGCTGGTATGTAGCCAGTCCGTTGGTCAGTCCAAAAGAAAATACTTTGCATTTATATATTCCATAACAGGTCTAAAATATAGTAAGATCTTCTAATCTAGGGTCTATCCTAATCCAGTAAAAAGCCTAACGGATATCAAGCTTAGTAAAGACCTTAGCTCTACTTATTCAGGCTAGAGTCTTATTAAGTAAGGGCAGTGGATAGCGGTCCTTGCGGGTTATATTATTAAGTTTACGGTAGTTAATGCAGAAACGAAGTCCTCCATTTAGTTTTTTGGCAAAAAGAATAGGCAAGTTAAAAGGGGCTTAACTAGGCTCAATAAAGCCCTTATTCAGGTTATCAATAAGGTACTGCTTTGTAGCTTGCAATTCAGCAGTTAACTGCTAATAAAGGGGGCTATAACTAAGGGTGTCTTCCTTGTCTGGCTCAATCTCAATCTTATAGTTATACGGTCGGTGAGGTAGGAGTATATTAGACACTACCTTGGAGAATACGTCCTTGAATTTCTAGTGTTAATAGGGCAGTTTCTGTTCTACCAGTTCCTTATCCGTAGGCTTACTTTCCTATCCGCTAAGCTCGCTCTCCTTTTCCTTAATTAATTAATCAATTTTATACAAGCTGGTGGTAAAGGCAATAGTGTTAAATTGGACCAAGTTCCGATAAAATCCTACGGCGCCAATATAGTAGATATCAACTGGGGGAAGGTCCGTAGGTTTCTTTATAGACTTTTATCAGGCCGTATTTTATAGGATAAAGTTTATAGTCTTCCTTAGCTCACGTTCTATTTTCCGTAAGTTGTCCTTCCGGTCTATTAGTTTGGTATAGCGTCTAGTATTCCTGGCCTTCCTTCATAGCTGCGTAGGGCCTAAGTTCTCCGTGGGGGACTTAGCTAGGTTACTACTAGTTTCCTGGGTCTCTGGTATAGGTAGCGTAGCATAAGTAGTCTGGGGGCGGCTTAGTATACGGACCCATTACAGATCAAGCTGTACGTCTTTCTTAAAGGCCTGGTCCCTACGCATAGCATTAGCCTGGTGAACGGTATCTATCTATAGGCACACAAGGTTTTCCATTATAATGCTGATTTCCCTTATAAAAGAAGGTATCAGGGGTAGGGTTTTAGGCCAGACAAGCCGTCTACTCCATACATCAAGCTGTAAGCCTAGATAGGCTAGCCATTTTCTTCCTAAGATTATATTGTGGCTTCCTAGGTCTATAATAAGAAAGGGGATATTATACTACCTTTATCCATTAACACAAAGGTGGATCCGTAAGATAGTCATAATAGGTGGTCCTATCCGTCCATTGTACCCGCGGATAGGGACTGGTTTGGGCAGTTCTTTAAGGGGTGCATTTAAAAAGTCAGCCAGCTTTATAGCGCACTAGGTATCTATTAAGGCAAAGGCATTTACTCCAAAGTCAGCTAAAGCAGAGGTTAAAACTTAATATCCATTACAAAATAAAGTATAAGGGATAGTGCAGCTTCTTCCACTAACTAGCCAACCTAGATTAATATGTAACATATCAATTCCTTTTAACCCTAGAGAGGAGTCTTTCTCTAGGGTTCCTCTTTTTCCAACTCCTTACTATCCTCCTGGATTAACAGAACTTTATCCGTTTTTACCTTTATCAGGCAGTCCTTAGCGAAGTAGTCCTTCTGGCCGTATAAGAAGCAAGCTCCTTGATTACTAAGGGCCTGTCTATAGGGGTCGCTATACGTCAGCCAAGTATACGCCGGACCCGCGGCAGGGCTAGCTGCGCGGCTAGCTGCTAAACTGACAGCGGGCTGTGCGGCTGGTGCTATAGAAGTTGCCGGTCGTGCTAGGGCACTACGGGCCATTCTTATAGCGCTTATAGTCTGGTTTAAAGAGTTTCTGGCTTTATACCGCTCAGCTCATGCCTTAATTCAACAGAGGCCTTAATTAATAGCTAGGCAGTGGTCCGTAAGTACCTTTAGCGTCTATACCATAGTAAAAACTGGCAGTATGGCACGCTGTAGGTCTAGGGTAAGCTTATCAAAGAGGTCTAGCATTAGGTCTTTATGGGGAATTCAGGCTTGGCCAGCTAAGTGCAGAAAGCGGGTCTAGAAAGCCAAAAAGGTCTCCGTTGTTTTTATATTAAGGGCCTTATAATCAAGGCGGGCGTTCTATATCTTAAAGGGGTCCTTATAAATAGAAGACAGGTAGTCAATCATCTCTTCTCTAGAGAGGAAGGGGTCTACTAAGTCCTAGGCGTATCGCGGACGTAGATACGTCTATACGTCCCCACCAGTACGGCTAAAGACATAGGCCATCTTAGCTTAAGTAGTAGGGAAGTGGTCCGCATTAACCTCAAGCTTGTCTTGTAGTTAAAGCTTCCAATTATCAAACGTAGGGTCAGTTCCGTCTGTAAGTAAAGGAGGGTCCGCAACCTTCGCAAATCGCAACAATGCTAATGCTGTGCGTTAGGCTAGGGTCTTAAGGACCATAGCAAGTCTTTAGGTGTCTGATAACTCTTCACTAGGTATAGGGGTGTCTCTAGTTTTAAGCAGCTCTTAAAGCCGCTCGATTTCGGCATTGGCTACTACAAGTTCTTCCTGGGGGGTCAAGACGGTGACTGTTTCACCATTGGAGGTATTTACGGGTCCTGCAGCGGCTTTGCCGGCTGCTGTATTTCTTGGCATAGTAGTAGGGGTTTTAGGTAATTTCCAGTATTTGTTTATTTTCTAGGGGTTCTAGTCCGTGCGTGTCCTATTCTTAGGTTTCGCGTTCTGTTCGTGTTCTTTTGGTTCTATCCTGTCCTTATAGTCCTAGTGATGTCCTTAGGGTCCTATTCTATGTCCTTGTAGATATATTTAAGTTCCTTCTCAGGAAGAAAGAGTGGTAGAAAGAGCTTTGGATAATATTAGCGACTCAGTCAATCAAGGCACGAGCACGGCAAGAGGGTCGCGCAAGCCTGTACGATTGGATTATCTATAAACGAGGATCCAAAGCTAAAGAAAGGAAACAAGAAGAACGGAAGTACTGCTTAAAGTTATATACAATCTAATGGTCACGTGACGGCAGTTTGCGGCAATTTGCCAGTGCCGTAATATGAACTAGTTAACCCCTAAAGCCTTAGATATAGATTATATGCTAAAGATCTACAGATTAGTTACGTTTTCTTATAAAATAGATTAGCTGGTATTTCTCTGGTAAGAATTGGACTCTGTATCATCTTGCCTATTCTATATAGGTGTTATAGGCTTTTTTTAGTGTTCTGCAGTTCTCTACGGCTATTAGCCCATATATAATTAGGTTTGTGTCGTTAATAAAGCCTATCCCTTAGGTCGCCCCTTCCTTAAAGGTGTTAAGTAAGTTGCTTATAAAGAAAAGGAAGAGTATAGGCAAAAGAGGTAATCCTTGTGGTATACCTGTTACAACTATAATGGGGGGGCTCTGGTATCCGCTAAAGACCAGTAATGTCTCTTTCTGGCCTGTAAACCCTTGAACAAATTGTATAATCTATTCTAGGAAGCCCTTTGCCCTAAGGATGTATAGGAGGCGCTTATGGGGTATATTATTGTAGGCGCCACTAATGTCTAGGCTAAGCATTGATACTACGAAGTCCTTGCGCATAGCCCATGCAGTTTTAATGGTAGCAGCGAGTAGTGTAAGTGCTGATAGTGTTGAGCGATTCTTTCTTGCCCCCATTTGGCTTTGTGGTAGTAGGGCGTGTTCCTCTGCCGTGTCTGCTATATGGTCCGCTATAACCTTTTCTAAGATCTTGCTTAGGGTGTTAAGCTTATATATTAGGAAGAACCTTAGACTTATTCCTAGTTTTAGATTAATTATATAATCCTATCCCTTAACACGTTAGGGCACCCAGAGGAGAAGGCCCGTGCGCGAAGACCAGAATTAGAACAACACGTATATCTAGGCGGCAACACCATTCAAGGACTTATTCTAGCTGCAGTATCTATAAAATACCGTACTGCATGTGGCGCGACCGCTAGAGACTTCATATCGAGCGACTCGACTCCAAAGATAAGCCTATATATTAATTCGCTATGAGATCAAAAGCTTTGTATTCCTAAGCACAGGCATTAAATTCTATTGATCTGATTGGTAGGCTCTTATCGATAACACGGGCGCCCAAGTTGACGTGTTAAGAGATAGTACGTAATCCGCTAATCGTTTACTATATTACTTATTCCAGAGTTTCTTAAACTTATAGTATCTCTTTAGTACGTAGTTTAATTACTTCTATATTTCTTCGTAGGTCGCCCCTACTTAGTATTATATTAACTTAGTTACTTATCTCGTCTATTATAATCGCGTATCTCTAATTTCGACATCTTTTATAATCAAATCGATCTTTGGATTATATTCCCTTAACTAAGGCATTCCTAAAATCGCCTTGTCTTTTCCTAATAGTAAGACATTAAACGTTATAATAATCTCTCGCCCTTCGATTCTGAGCTAAATCGGCTCTATCTTAATATTAATTATTCCTCTTCTATAGGATATCGGATCCCCTATAATTATCGTTAATAGATATAGGTCTCTTTTCTATCTACAAGGTATTCCTAACCTTCTTACTATTTCGGGTGCGATATAGTTCCTTGTTGCTCTACTATCCACTAGTGCTTCGAATTTCTTATTCTGCTATTATATTTGTAAATTTAAGTATTATTCTAAAGTACCTTTAAGGGTCTAAGGCTTTACTACTAGCTCTTACTTATTCTGTAGGCCTCTCCTTTTCCCAAATCCTATAATTCCTTTAAGTTATTACCCTTAGGCTAATACTTAGTATTCTTTTTGTCTATAATATGCTATAGACAATAGTTCTCTATATATTCCCATCATTCTTGTCCTTTTAGGCATTCTTTTAATAAGAATCTTCCTAGTTCCATTCTTAGGTATTTTATACTTTAGATTTCTTCTAGGCGCCAACCGTATATAAACTTAGCATTCTGGTATCTTAGTTCGTCCGGCGCCTATTTTATTCTGTCTAGAAACTTACTATTCTTTAGTTTCGGCATTCTGTATATATTACAGTAATCGTCTATATATGTAATCTATGATAGCGTATAGTAAGCTAGGTACTTTGGGTTTACTTGAGGCTCGTCCTCGTCCCTTAATTTAAATATATATTTCCGTACTCTAGCCGTTAAGGTTTCTCGTACTAGTACTTCGATCGTCTAGTTGCCTTTCTAATCCTCGGCTCTTTCTTTAAGGTTTCTTGCTATTAAGATTATTGCTCCCTTAATAAAGCTTATCTGTCGTTCCGTGATAGCTTAGTCTGGTACGACTCGTTTGTTTAACTATTTATAGAATATTTCCCAATCGTCGTTCTTTCTTTAACGATACCACTTTTAGTATAGTTAGGTAAGTGAATACGATCTATCTATTAGAAAGTACCTCTTTAATGCTACGTCCTAGCATCCTTTAATATGTCTTTCTTCGAATCTTAGAAGAATATTATTACGTTCCTCTTCTTCGAGTTTAGCTAACCATTTCGCTCTCGGCGTGCCTATCCTAGGTCTATTTATTACCTTCCGAACTAGTACTCTATACCCCTTAAATAGTGGATATCCGCGTTAGTTCTGCCATGCTTTAATTCGCTTGTTAAATCCTTTCTAGGTTTCTTCTAGTAGCTTTTTAGTATTATACTTTAATTCTTTAGGTTAGGTAGCCTACTGACCCTTAACCTCTTCATATATCCCTTTTACGACTTCTTAGGTAGTAATGTCAATGGACTGGATTGGATATAAAAACCGCTTCATATCCAATCCAAAAATAAGATCAAGCCTCTTAACCGGTTAAACCGGATAATCCAAATAGATTACATATTTTGGCTACTATCGTGAGTCTTGGCATGGTGCTGAGGTTCAAATTAGTCGTTAAGGATCGTGTATTTGACTACATCGTCTTCATCAACCTCATCAACCTCATCTTCCTGCCTGACCATCTTCTTGCCCGTCTTCCTGCCCACTAGCTTGTGTATCTACCCCGCCCGTAATCCTGCCTTCCTTTTTGGCGGCAGCCTTGGCAGCAGCCTCCTCCTTATATTGCTCATCAACGTTAGGACTAACGCCTTCCGGAAAAGCTTTGGCTTAAGGACGATATCGGCTTTAAGACAATTGCAAGGGTTAGTAAGCAAGTTCTTAGCTAAACTAAACACGCGTTCGCATTCGGCGCTTATAAGAGGTATAGCTAATATATTAAGGGTAAATAGAGCGAGTTTAGGTTACGAGAGGCAGATATAATTCTAATAAGCTAGAGGATCGCTAATTTATTTAGGGTTACTTCTAATATAGCTTTAGTAGGCGGAGTTAGATTTGGGTTTGTAATAGGTAAGAGACTAAGAGACTCTAGCCTAATTACATCTATTGTCGTCTTTAGGCGCTTCCTTTTTCCACCGCTAGAGGCCTTACTAACTCGCTTTTGAGGAACAGCAGGAGCCTTGCCTGCAGCACGGCTGCTTAATACATAATTACCACTACCTCTACGCGTTGTCCGGCCAGTAACAGTTACCAAGATCTCTATATAATTAGACGGATTAGGAGGATTAGGAGGATTAAATAATAAGGGCAGTAAGATGGACAGAAATAGAGACGACATAAGAAGGGCAGTAATAAGGGCGACGCGACGAGGACGACGCGATTAGGATCAATAACCTCTGCTTAATCTACATTAGATCAACAACCTTAGCTTGATTAACTGTTTTGGATCAAAACAGCCATTACGCGATCAACGGCTTAAGATTATATAGCGATTGGCGTTCACCTATACCCGACGTCTCACCACCTAGATTTAGATTTGGATCTATTGGATATCCGGTTATAATCAAGGCTTCAAATGCAGTCCAAATCAAGCCAGCCAAGGCTCTTAACCGGATTTTTGAAGTTTGGATATCCAAACCAATGCAGAAATACATCCAGTCCATTGACATCACTGCCTATGTCTCTTAGTGAACGTATGGTGTTCAATCAATACTGGGTCCATGGCTTCCCAACAAAGCATTCCTTTGCATTCAAAATACATTTGCTCTTCAGTGAAGACAACACGACACTTAGAAAGGATGGCTTCTTGGTAAGTCCAGCCTCCAGTAGACCATTTCGATGTCTGTTACTAGATGCATACCCCTTATAGTGGCTGAAGGCTGGGGCCTGCTTAAAACACTTCTTATTCTCGGAAGGTCCATGGTTTCGTCAGATCCGGCTGCCGCGGTAACGGTGAACTTAGCACACCCAAAAATCAGGTCCATGTTTCGAATCTAGTCGTATTTGTCTTTATTGTCCCCCTGGTCGATGCAGTATTTGTCTACCTAGAGGAAGAAGAAGCCAAGATTGCTGGTAACTGTGATAGCATCTTGAATGACTGCAGGTAAACCGCTAAAATCAAGCTGAGAAGCTGGATTAGGTTGTAAATTTGTAGTCTGTTGATTTCCTCCATAAACTTCTGTAGGTTTAGGCTGACCCCATACATAACTTAGCGCAGCATACAAACAGTTGGAAGGAGCCGGGACGACAGTCAGCTTCCTGCAGTCTATGACTTTAAACAACTTGGGCTATAAGTCTCTTCCAAGCCACATGATTCGTGCTGATCGTGAAACTTGCGGCAAACATGAAACTATCCTCGCAATACTTCATAATCAACCATGGAGGGGATTAATCGTCGCCAGTTCATCGATGCTTGGGGGCTGTCAGTGTTGATGCTACCAGTGTAGCCATGCCTATTGCGGTATGGAATGGGGCAGACTCTGTTCTTCAGATCCCATGCAGGGATGAGAGCAAGGATCACATTGCCATATTTCTTATACTTTCCCACCTGTCTATATATAAAATTGATCGAAGAACCAAAGGAATAGCGAACGTTTGTAGCTGGTATTTGTGAAGCTCCTCAGAAGCTAATTCTTCCGCTGTAAGCATTGAACGGAGCAGTGTGCAGAAATGACAGGTAGCAGCATACTTTGAGCCCAAGCGATTTCCTAATACTGCCACGAGAACGCCACGATCCTTATCGATTGGTTCGGTGAAACGAAAAACTGCTTCGAAATCAATATCGCTGCAGGCCGTACAAAGATAGCCTTCTTGGATGGAGTCCGAGGGAGGTGGTTGGTGTCCACTAGAAATAGTGTTTTCGTTATTCACGGAACTGATCTTTGCGGATTCCCTCTCGTGAATAGTCGGAAATTTAAATGAAGTGCTTTTGGGGCAGGTTGAATAGACTCTTACGAGGCCATAGCTATGTAGATTTTCCGAGAACAGTGAAGTTCGGAGATATGCTAGGCACAGATCTCATGCATTGCCTTTCGGGAAAAACGATAATTTAAGTGGTTAGATCAAAGAGTCGAAAATGCTTCGTGAGTTTGTGCTGCAAAAAGAGTTGAAAATGTGCTTAATTCGAAGATGGTATCGTGGAGTCTTGTCGATATAGGTTGGTACCGCGATTAGCTATCGCGTGCAGTTACCGTCCTTTCCCACTTTCTGGGCCATTCGAACCTGTTATATGAATTGGTTGCACACACATTTACTCTATTAATGCAACGTATGTCTCATTGAAGGGTCTAGATGGACAGCGTACCAATGAAGTATTTCTCCATCTGTAGGGCAAGGACTTGGGATGGAAGTACATGTGCTGATCACAGAATAAGGTGTAATTTGCATTAGTCTACCTTTTAGACTTTCCATAGTCGAAACCATTCAATGATATATCTGCCCAACTTTTAAGACAAATGGAGTCCAAAACCAAAACGGCTCCAAATAGGCACCAGAAACGCCTAGGTGGTGAGATCCGGACGTCGCTCCGAACCTCTTAGAAGATCTCCCGTAGAAGAGTTAGGAAGGAGCTCGGCCGTGTTGGGCAGCGTGCTGCTCTCAATACTCATTGAATGAATTGGATCCTGGTATCCGGGTGGCTTCAGCGTCGCCCGCTCATCTCTCGATAGCGTCCGTAATGGTACTGTCAGCCCGGTGACCACATCTTGGGCAGTGCCTAGCCGCAATGCCTCCGATCCTTCAGCATCAGTATTCCCTGCGGTTGTGGCGTCAGCCCGCGGCTGATACGGTGGGGGCGCTTCTCCGTGCTCGTTGAGCCCTTCTTCACGCCTCGAAAGTCCTCCACCCGCACCTCCTCGCCAACTACCATGCACCCATCGAGCTGTACCGACCCATCCATCAAGATCTCGTGCCAGTGCGTTCTGCCCACTATTTCGTAACCGGGATTTTATCTGCCGCTTTCTTCGATGGAGGAGATAAACTCCTGCGCAGAGAAGTAGGGCGAAGAATGCGAGGAAGACGAAATAGTAGTTGAGGAGGCGGGTCTTGCGGTCGTCGGCTGCATCGTCAGAGGTGCTAGGAGAGGTAGACGCGGGGTATAGCTGTGGAGCGTTGTCTGCAGTAATGGGAGTCGGATCATTGGAGATTGAGGAGGGCAGTAATGGGAGTATCGAGGAGGTAATGCTAGCAGGAGGTGAAATTGCGGTTGAGAATGAGCTTGGTATGTTCGATGGTGCTGCAGCTGTTGCTGCAGAAGGCGCCGGCGATTTGGGGGTTGTAGAAGGTACGAGATCAGACGTAAGTTGTGCGAAAGAGGGAGCCGGTAGGATTATGGAGAGGAATAGAAGTGGACTAGAGAGAAGATTCATACGGCTACCGCATCTACATAGCCGGCATAATCGTGTAGACTTCATTCCAGCAAAGAGGAATGAAGTAATAGTATGGGTATAAGCAAGGAAAGGGTGTCGCGTGAGGAGTAGTAGGAAATAAACAGGCCGAGGAGAAAGAGCAAGAAAAAGGCAGGAGGAGTGCTACAACAAGATCATGACGGCTTCACGGTTAGAAGTTGGAGGGTATCTCCAAAACGGCTGAGCTCACCAGGTCAAGGGAGTTGATGATTACTTTGCGGATTAGATGCTGATCGGCGAGCGGAAGTGCAAGGGATCTAAGCCGTTCTAAGATAAGCGCACGGCGATTACATGATTTCGATATCCGATCTTCCCTGCCTACAAACCATCCTTCTCCAAAACACCTTCAAATTATTAGCATAAAAAGACGACATCCGGTTGACCTTACGGAGATGCCAAAAGCCGTTAGAGGTGAGACTGATTTGCTTTACTCTTATTGAAAAGATGATAGGAATTGCTTGTTAACTATTAGCCTGCATATCTTCTAATACTTTATCCGTCTTACTCTTCCAGCTCTGACTAGCTAACCTAACTAGGTGTTCTTGTCGAATGCGACGCATCTATTAAAGCTATAATTGTGAAAATCGACTCGGAACGCAACGACATCATTGTTGAGGACCTTGATGATGAGCACCTTGTGATAAAGGAAACCAAACTGGAGGAGCTTAGGCAGAGACTCAATCAAGTCAGTACTGCACTGAAACCCCACTCCGATTGCTTATTAGTTTTCTGACCGATGGATTTTTATAGACTTTGAAAACGACACTCCGCGAGGCTGAGAGCTCTGATTCCGAGTAACTCTTCTAATGGCTTTTTCACCATGGAAAGACTCAAGTGGAAGGAATAATACTTTTTATTCGGGGTATTTCAGCAAAACTTCTTTTCCAAGGCCCCTAAACACTACGCTCAATCCGCTTTCACTGATCACCTCACATCCGAAACATACTGAAAACATCGCTGGCTGTCCAGCCGCTTAAGACATAGTTTGTTTCTGGACGGCGCCTGGAATCTCGTTGACCCAATCAACACGTGTAGGAGCAAACAATTCAACTGTCGGCTTTGCCTTTGCCAGTGCATCAACATCATCCAATGTTCCCACCTTAATAATTTTAAGACCCGGAAAACTTGGGCCGTCTCGCCACATTGTGGAACCACAGTCGCCGCAGAAGTAGCTCGTGATAGTGTTACCGCTATTACCAATCTTGGAGATTGGTTTGGCGTTTCCAGAGAGCACCTTGAAGTCGTCTTCCTTGATGATCATGTTGGTGCTGTAAGTGCTCCCGCTAATTTTGCGGCAATCAAGGCAGTGACAAAGCGCCTTCGGATAGAGTGAGCTAAGGAGGTTATGACGGAATCAAGAAACCTACAGTGGTTACGGGCTCGCCAGACACGGAATACCGTACATTCCCGCAGAAGCAACCTCCTTCAGACATGTTGAAGAGCTGTTTTTTGAGTAAGGAAGATATGTATGTAGCTGGGTGAACTTTATCTGAAAGAGCTTGAAAAGAGGTAATTACACCAACTGAGTTTGTATCGATTGACTCCGCATCTCGTCGGCCCGCTTACACCCCGGTTAATCTCACGTAAATGGGGGGCCTGGGCTTATGATGACTATTCTGTCGTCCTTTCCTCTTACACCAACTTACGCCTTATCCCTTGCACAGATAGTGTACCCAATATAGTGATAACGCGCGCGGACCACTATCCCTTGCATTGATAAACGCGTCCTTAGAGCTGTGCTCCGTGCGCACCAATTAGGAAGCTATATACGCAGGCGGTCAATCGTTCTGCCAGATAACCAAGGCCTCGTAGTCCGGAGGCTGGCGTGGCTTTTTCGCGACTCTTTTGGAAGTAGGATATTGAGTAGGCTGTACGAGATCTATATCAATAGAAATGTAGTTACGAACCATTGTGGTGGTGTAATTAATTGATAAAGTTATCGATTCTCCACTTGACGTGAGGAAGTTAGTGTTCATTGATCGCGTGCACGGGCCACATCTCTAAGTACACTATCAATGCAAGGGATATTGGGTACACTACGGCTCTTGAATTCCAAATAATCGCAAGCCTGGCCTTGATGTGGAATCATAGAGGACGAAATCCGGATAGTGAATGGGCACTTATGTAACTGCTTTTTATTGGCTTTGGATCAGTTTCTGTTTTCGCCATGATGACGTCGGATGAAGAGATTGGATGCCGTCTATCAGTTATTGTCTGGAGCGTAAATTATGGTGTTGAAAGAGTAACTAGGTTTGTTAGTCAGCTGTAATCTAAACCTTGAATTTCACGTTTGCACACCTTCCAAACCGCGACATCTTACATGCGAACCATGGTTTTACTACTTACTGGATTCAATTCGCTGCGACTCCCTGAGGTCTTGTCACTCCTTTTAAGCAACATGTAAGCTCGTTATAGTTCCCTGGAAATCGGAATAAAACCCAATGGCTTCAAACACCGAGTCCAACATCTGGGCACGGATGAACTACGCTCCACCACGAGGTCAATGCAATTATAAACAGTCGCTCGTCTCTCCTCGATGTCCGTGCTTGAGATTCATGCTGCATCCTCTGAAAGTGAGTTCTTCTAAATCTCCAGAACTCCCCGATTATGCAAGATGAGGGCGACGTAGCTGACATAGTGTAGAGCTTCACGACTTTCGAATGCGACGGTTGCGCCCACCATGCTTCTTTTCACAGCCTAGAAAATAAAGCCGAAGATGAGATCCGGAAGCGTTGGGAGATGGAACAGAGGCAGAAAGAAGCGGAAGCGAGGGAGAACGAAGTAGCTGCGAGGCCGAAGAAGAGGGCCAGACAGATCGAGCGAGTTGAATCCGTAGGAAGGGTGAATAGGTTGATGATTGAGGGTGGCGCAGAGGAAGATGCAATGGGAAGTGACGTTGCGAGCACAAGCACGATTGAGTTTGCACCTGTTTATACGAGAGGAAGGAAGACGAAGACGTTGACAAGTGGCGGAGCTGGCAGTTTGCAGCGCACTTCACGTCGGGGGAGGGCGAAGGCGAATGAGGCATCTGGGCGCAGCAGCGTTGTTGACTACCAGGATCTTGTTTTGGTGGACTGAGTCTGGGTTATTGAAATGGTCTGGGAGCATAAAATATGGAGTTATAGGAGTCAAGTTCGAGTTATGATATCCATGGGTAGACATATCTGGGGTTTTTGCGGCTGTTGAAAAGCATGAAATTGTTTCTGTGCTTAACAAATCTAGGAGCACCCAGGTGTCCCAAATTATCCTATAGTGGAATACTCTAAATTCTTCTACGATATACAGGTGGCCTGCACTGCTTCAGTTGCGATTTGTTTCATTTTAGGCGAGCTCCGCAAGTACTTCAGAATACTATACCCAGATCACAAGTAGATTAAAGCTCCATAAGCCTTTAATGAAATACTTTCAAGCCCTATTAAAAGTTCTAAAGCCCTCTCAAGGGCATGACTAAAAGTACAAGGTGGGAAGGCTAGTTGTCAAGGATTAAATGGCCTGCATGGTGCATTCAGTCAGCTTAAATCGGCCTCCAAGATTAGGGTCGATTTATGAAGACATTTTAGAGACTGAACAAAAACATAGAGATAGTAGATATCCATCTGCAAGGTTAGAAACGCGAGCTATAACCATATAATCAAGACGTGCACTAACTCTCCAATGCGGGCGGAGCTAGAGCTTTCGCGAATCCCTTCCATTCCTCGCGTCCACCACCTTTCTCACCAAAATCTTCCCCACCAACCCACACAATGTGACATTTCCTCCACACCTCACCAATTGAGTGAAACAACAACAACAATAGAGATCCGCAACCTCACCGGCTCAAGCTCTCCTACCTACCGTCCCATTACCACCACCACTCTCCCACCACCTCCCAAAATGACGACGCCCACACCCTCCACAAACACGCCGCAGAAGCACCTCGCTGCCTTCTCCTCGCCAGCGCCCCGCAGCGTGCCCAGCATGATGAACTTCGACTCGCCGGCCGCGCTGGGGCTGTCGCTGGAAGGCGGCGTGGGCATGGGGATCAGCATGAGCGGCATGAGCGGGCTGGGCGGGCTGGGGCTAGCGGGCAGCTCGATGGGCGGGCGCGCGGACGACGAGGAGAGGCGGCGGCGGCTGGAGGCCGTGATTGCGACGGTCGGGGCGCGCCCGGGCAGGGTGAGCCAGGAGGGCGTGCGGAGCCTGTGTCAGCGGTGTGGGCTGGGGCTTGCTTATATGCCGGGCGAGCAGGGCGAGGGGAAGAAGAGCATGGGGATTGCGGGGAAGGGCATTGTGCTTGATGTGAGTCTGTCGGCCTGCTTGCGGGAGCTGAAGGCGTGTTAGGCGGGGAGTGGTTGCTAAGTTGCCTACAGATTGACTGGACTTCCGACACCGTGGAGCGCGTCGCGGTGGACATACCATCCGGCAAATCCGTCACGGCGTTCTCGACCTCGGCCGCGAAGATGCTGCAGGACGACCTGACACCTCCGCCGGGCGTGGCCAGCATAAACCTGACGCTGGACCGGTTCGCGCACAACCTGGAGCGGCTGGCGCGAATGGACCGGCTGAGCACGCCCGAAGTGAACTGCTTCGAGGCCATCTCGGGCGTCTACACCAGCCTGCGCCGGCTGTTCGAGCACGAGAAGAAGGCCGCGCTGGCCCTCTTCGACGCCGCCGCCTCATCCTCCCCGACCGCCGTCGCCACCGCCAACGAGAAGGCCGAGCGCGAGGTCCTGTGCAAGAAGAGCGGCCGCCCCCGCATGAACGCCGGCAAGTGCGTCGGCCTCGCCCTCGAATACTGGATGGACCGCCGCCACATCCTGCCGCCGCCTTCGAAGCCCGCCCAGAAGGCCGCCCCGGGCACGCCCGCGTCGACGCGCATGGACATCGACAGCGACGCCTCGGAGGCTCTCGCGGACGCGGACGCGGACACGAATAGGATCTACTCGCTGACCATCGAGTGCGAGTCTTCGCCCGCGGGGCTCTACCCCTCAATGCGCATCTCGGACGCCTGGATCTCGCCGCAGATCGAGAAGCCGGCCTCCGACCCCTCCAGCATCTTCGACGGCGGGCCCGGCATCGACTGGCTCGAGCCACCGCCGACCTACATCCCGTCGACCGGGCCCGAGGCGCACGACCCGGACGACGACGCGATGAACCTCGGCGCCGACGCGACCGCGGGTGTCGGCCGCCTGCCCAACATCCGCTTCATCGCGAAGCTGAGCCCGCCGCTGGTGGTGCCGCTGTCCGTGGCGGTCAATATCCTGCCGTCGATCCCGAGCGAGTCGATCCGGCCGACGACGTTCGAGGGCTTGGCGCTGCGGCCCGGGGAGGCGGATCCGGGGGCGATGGGGCTGGCGGGAGAGACGCGCGAGATACGCAGCGAGCGGAGCGTGCTGGTTGTTGCTAGGAAAGATGGCCGGGGGGAGGAGGCGGAGGTGGAGCGGAGGCATGCGAACGCGCTGTTTGTGACCAAGACCGAGTATGCGCGCGTGCTGGACGAGGTGCCGTTTAGCCATCCGCGGCAGCTGGTGGAGATTCTCCCCGTAAGTGGTTTTTAATTCCCCTGACCTGTCTTCCTCCGAATCCACCCCTTCCCTGAAACCAACCCCCAAACTAACATCCCACCCCCTCGCGCAGACCCTCCGCCAATACGCCTTCCTCTCCTCCCTCCTAACCCGCGCCTTCCTCCCCGCCTCCCCCTCCGGCCCCTCCCCCTCCACCGCCCCAGCCCCCGCCCTCCCCATAGACCTAACCCTCCACTACTCCTCCACCCCCCCACCGCACCTCACCCTCCTCCTCCCCCACCCCTCCACTCCGCTGCCCCTCCCTCCCCCCACCGCGCCATTCCTCCTCGCGCCCCCCCCCTCCGTGGCTTCGAAACCCCCGCTCGTCGTCTCGGTCGCCGTGTTGCAGAATGCCGAGATTGTGGTTGCGGAGCAGAATGTTGCGTCGTCTGCTGCTGGTGCGTCTGCAGTGGGAGGGGGAGCGGCGGCAGCGGCGGCGGCGCAGGAGGTGCAGCGATTGGGGCGGGCGCTGGATTTGTGTGCGGATGTTGGGGTGTGGGCGGAGTGGGTTCGGGGGCGGGTTGCGGCTTAGGGTGCTTGGCTGGTTGGTTGGGCGCTTTGGGCTGAATGGTAGTAGGGCGGGTGGTTAGAGGGGTAGAGAGGGATGGAGCCGGAGGATGGTGCGGCTTGTGGGTCGCTTGTCTGTGTCTGGTCTGGTCTGGGGAACCAGTGGGCTTGGTTGAGGCTTGTCTCGTGGTTCGTTGCGACGAGGTCATTTTGATGGGATGATGTGGAACAGGACGGCTTTTTGGGCTTGCTGGTGGAGAGCGAACATCTTTGATGCCCGGACGCTCTCACGGCGGTTTACCACATCACACAATGCACGCATATACATCCCAACCCAGACTCTCATCTCAATCCATCATTCTCTATGATTACATACATCGGGGAGGATGACAGTAGTGTGGAAAGTAGCTGCCAAGCAAATAGGGTAGTAATGGTAATAGTGATAGCGGCAAGGGTAGTAGTAGTAGCGGTGATCGTGCATGGTGCGCGTGGTAGTAAAAGTAGTTTGTTGTAAACAGGTGGGAGAGGGGGAGTAAGGAGGGAAACAATGACACATTTCATTTTTTCAAAATAAAAAGGAAGTCAACTCTCTGGCTGATTCCAGCACTTGAAGAAAAACAACTATGGTCGCCTTCCAAAAAAAGGAAGCTTTCCAGCAGCTGGAACAGAAGGGGTAGTTTCGTAGGCCCAAACATGCTAGGTCATTCTATCGTTGCTCCATATTGTTCACGAGGTCTAGGGATTTGTGCGGGGTTTTGTCGAGGGTAAGGATGTGGGGTGTTGAAAAGTGAGGGGTGTGGCGGGGGAGAGTGTGGGGTGGGGAAGATCGCCGGTGGTGGGGGTTTGGAATTTAGGACTTGGTGACGATGTTGTCCAGGATGGCAGATTCCGCCTCCCTGGCCTTGTTGGTCATGTCGGCACCCTCAACTTTGCCGCAGAGCTAGATAAAAGTTAGTAATTACGTTTAACATCTCATGGAATTTTTTTTAAAGAATGGAACATACAGTCTCAACGATAATACCAGTAATCTGGTATGGGTCAGCGTTGGATGCCGGGCGGCGATCCTCGAAGTAACCCTTGCCCTCCTCGGCGCAGGCACGGTTGACACGGACTGAAGCACCGCGGTTGGCAACACCCCAGGTGAACTTGTCGTACGATGCAGTCTCATGCTTGCCAGTCATACGCAGCTGGTTGTCCTCGCCGTAGACGGCCATGTGCTCGGCTTGCCTCGAGGCCAGCTTCTCCATGGCTGCCTCAATGTACTTCATGCCGCCTTCGGCACGCGTCTCCTTGGTTGATACGTTGGTGTGCAGACCGGCGCCGTTCCAGTCACCGGGGATGGGCTTGGGTGCAAAGGTCACCTTGGCGCCGAATTCTTCGGCTACACGGTGCAGAAGGAAGCGGGACATCCAGAGCTCGTCGCCCACTGCGATTGTGTTAGTTTTAGCGCCAGGAAAGAAAATTTGGGCAGCGTTGCACGGGTGAGCTTACAGTTGATGCCGGTGCAAGGGCCGACTTGGTACTCCCACTGAGCGGGCATGACCTCGGCGTTGGTGCCGGAGATGTTGATGCCAGCATACATGCAAGCCTTGTAGTGAGCCTCGACAATGTCTCTGCAGAAGACCTTGCCGGTACCAACACCGCAGTAGTATGGGCCCTGAGGAGCAGGAAAGCCGTTCTTGGGCCAGCCATACGGCCAGCCGTAGAAGTCGAGAAGTGTGTATTCCTGCTCCAAACCGAACCAGAACTCGTGCTCCTTGTGTGCCTCCATGACGACGGCAGCGTCGTGGCGGAAGTTGTAGGCGTTGGGCTTGCCATCCGACATCCAGGTCTCGCACATGACGAGGATGTTGTCGCCGAGACGGAAGGGGTCAGGGTACATGGCAACGGGGCGGAGGTAGACATCAGAGTTGTCACCCGGAGCCTGGCCGGTTGAGGAGCCGTCGAAATTCCATTCTGGGAGGTCCTTGATGCCCGAAGGCTTCTTCTTGAGGGTCTAAAAGCGGAAAGTGGCAAGTTAGCATGTAATCCTGCAGAGATGTGCATGGGAATTGTGGACGATGGAGGGGTAGACCGCCATTCTGGTCGGGCATTTTAGCGCGGCTTGAATGGCATTAACCCCTCGTTATCGCGGGCTGCATGATAAGCGGTGAATCCCACGACGAAGCTTCGCGATTGGCGCACCATCAGAACCATGAGCTCACCCCATTTCACGAGCTCACGACGAGGGGCAGCAGAACAAAGAGAACAAAGAGAGGACAAAATCACTGACCCTGCACTTGGAGCGGACGCCGTTGGCACCGTCAATCCAGACGTACTCGGCGATGATGGCGCCCCTCTGGTCGAGCTTCAGGTATTTTTCAAGCTGTGGAAATGTTAATAAACTTCAAAAGTGGCTGCTTCAAGGCAAAACCCTCAAAAGCGGCTGCTTCAAGGCAAAACCTCAAAAGCGGCTGCTTCGAGGCAAAACTCACATTGGCGGTGTTGGAGATGATTGTTGATTCGGCCTATGACTGGGAGTCAGCTCGCGTACTGCCGTCGGTAGCCGTGTCACGTTTCATGGAAGATCAATCCTACCATGATTGCAGATGTTGTGGCTCTGGTTGTGTAAAGGGAGTTGGTGTGTCGGAAGGGATGAAGGAAAGGGATGTGGGTCTGAGAAAGAACGGCGGGCGGTAGTGTTTAAGTAGTGCCCGGTGAAGGTGTGTGGTGTGTTGTTGACCGAGACAGCCTATCAGCGGCAGGGTGAAAGGTTGTATTTAGGCTGACTGTGGCCAAGAGCAGGCGTCACCAAACTCAACCCGTGGGATGAAGAAGCAATGCAATCAATTAATTCCGCTGCATACAGCTAGGGGCCGACCCCCCAAAGAAACCTGCATTGGATCCAATACGGTCGTTTGGATTGTTGGGATCGTTGGGATCGTTTGATATGCCGCCCAATAGCCAGCTGTGCATTTTCGTACCCGCCGCCTAAGGGCCGCTTTCTTTGTTTGAAGCTGCTAATGCTATCTACTACCATACCGAGCCAGGTCTCATGATGGTGAATACGGCAACAGCTCTGCATTCCCGCGAGGATTGACCGTCTAACTTCCCGTAGAGGTCTGTATGAGGCCAATGCTGCTCACTCCTTGTCCCTGGGAGCATGCTGTCCCCGTCTCACCGCCAGAGAGAGGAGTGCCTGGCGCAGGGAATGCATCCCTCTCTTGTATCGCTGAATGTACATGTACTATTACTTGCGTTCTGGAGGGCTATCATGCCCAGGGCGGGCATGCTCGGTGCACCTGCATAAGACCACGAGTCAAGCCACCTCAATCGCCGGTAAAATCTTTCCGGGCCTGGCACCAAACGTCACTCCAAATGCGGGCTCGGGCTGATAAGGCCAACGCCTTGGACTGATAAGGTCAACGCCTTGGACTGCACAGAACCACGCGACCTTCTACACTTATGGATGGCCCCAGGAGTTCCCAGGATTTGCCACAACTTGAAGGAACATCCTCGCACACGCTGCCTCGTTGCTTTTCCCAGTCGTCTGGTCACTGCCGACAAAAAAAAAAAAAAAGTCCTGTACGTGGTTGCACATCTCACCAACAGGCTGATGAAAGAAGCTGCAAGAATTTCCCCACGATCTTGCAGAGATTTCCGCCGCTAGCCATTTTTTCGCGCAGCTCGCCCCCCCAAATTTTAGTCGCGCTCTAAACTTAGTTCCCAGATGCCAACATCGCCTCCCCACGGATTGGATAACTCGAATGTTCTCTCCAAGGCCGTGACGGTCTTGGATGCAAAGGGTTGACGTGCTGTTACCCCAACGCAGCGCTAAACATGGCCCAGCCCTAGCTGTTTTCGACCACTAGTGCACGCCGATCCAGGATCTCTTATCTTTGAGAGAAACATGTCCTGTCATTGGCTGCGTATTGATGATGCCCCGTACGTAATTCGGCCCGCCACCGTCGGGACTTTTGACCTCGGTGTGACATTTCCTTTCCTCCAGGTCGGAAGTCGTAAGACAATTCGCTTTTAATTCACTTGTTTGCGTCAAGGACGGAGGGAAGGAGGGAGCAAGGGTGGGGAACGATGGGGCAGAGGCTTTGCGATGAGGCTCATGGGGGCGCTGCATCGGACGAGATCACGCTAGTAATGCAATTGGCTTAGCAGCGCAAGATCGAATCCCACGTGCTTTGTGAGGCTTGCATTCAAAACTCCTTTCTCCGCTACATCAGAACAGCTATACAATTATCTCAACTTGGATCGGCATATAACATTGTCGTGTACCATACACAAAACCGAACATCCGCCCCCCCCGATGAAATCTGATCAGATAATCCGATTGTGCCAAATTAAATGCTAACCACCATTTCTCACCTGCATCAACCTTGGCTTGGTGGCAAGAGCCGTGTACCTGCAGGACGCAACTGACCGAGCGGGAGTCTGAGCGGTGAAACAGAGAAGGCGTCCTTCTGATAGGACGGTGGGTGAGAGCTCGGAAGCTCTGGGACGGCATAGTCAAGTAGTCGTGTCAGCCGGTTAGTATCCGAGGTAGGCGTAGCAGAGGAGTTACCACAGGGGTTCGTGGCCCTCGAGAGGGATACCGTGGAGCTGGAACAACCCTTAGCGTCTGTGGGTGAATTGTGGGGAGTTAGGTGCCCCAAGTGAGCAAAATGTTGCGTCTCATGCACCTTCCATGCCAACTATACTTTCCCAGTAAGTAGATGGTTCAAGAGCTGCTACTAATAAGCCTCCAAGGCTGAACTTCTCGGCTGGCCTGCACGCAATACGGAGAATAATGCCGAGTGGCTGGTCAGTAAAGGATCGTCCCGGCGAACTGACTTGCCTTGGCAGGGCTGCAGGCCTTCCGCACATCGACACACTAGTGAGGGGTTTATGCCAGTAATCAGACTACGCCCGACAAGTTCGCCTGAATTTTAAAGGGTGTAACCTCGACTGACAGCCTCACGTGACATCCGACTTCACCCCAGTTTGCCATAGCCCGAGCAGTCCCAGGAACACATCCACTCGATTTGAAATAATGTCTTCGGCCTGCAAGGCATGTTTGCTGCTCGCCGCATCATTTGCTACGGCACTCCTACTCTTTCTTTTATACCCTGTTTCCAGAGCATTCGCTGCCGTTGTTCCGATCAACCGTAACAGATCAGTGGGCCGATCAACAAGGTTGCCTGCAGCGGGAAGCGTGTGTACCATACAGCAGCTTATCCTCTAATTGGAATTATCATTCAAGCCTCAATCTTCCTTTCAATTCTGTTTTCAATGATACGGTTGCCGGCCGGCCCGGTTTCCGCTAATAGGGTGAACTGAAACCTGCGGAGAGGAATCAGCTATTGTGAAACCCCAAATGGCTTGTTGCCCTCATAGTGAGGCCCCGCAAACAACGCTCAGATTGGAGGTGAATATAATGAAGGCATTGTTAAGCTGCGCTGGCACTATGGTGTAACACTCTTGAACCGGGCGCAATACTGTTCTGTTTGCACAATGCTGTTCAGCTGAATAAATAGACAACCATGGAGGAACTTACTGTAGCTCTCGTTCCCAAATCACAGCTGCCTCTACTTATCCTGAATTCTTCAGCTACACATTGTAGCTGGGCAAAGAGCCACTAGAAAAGTAGTTGGATTTACAAAAGCCTTCGCAGCGACAGAAGGAGTTCAATCCGACTACAGTCAATATGTGCCACACCGAGCATGTCTTCCATAGGCCATGTCGTCACTGGGGACGAGAGAGGTTCGTCGGAGAACCGTGTATACGCTCACGGCTAGTCAATGGACGCCACACTGGATGTTCGTATCGGGAGAGTCTTGGGTCCACAAATAGTAACGACTACTGTTGCGATTGCAAATACCGTCAGGCAAAGGGTGGGTACTGGAGGCCCTTTGCGGATATTAGCAATGGTGGTTGGGCGCAAATCGAAAAGAAAGCGAAGCAAAGGGCCTTAAGCTCGGAGTACTCCCCTACGATCATGAAGGTAAGTGTCCGTTTCCTTTCCCAGATAAGAATAAGTCTTACTAATTCAGGGAGTAGGCCGAAGATTGTCGTGGTTCGGCCAGAACGTGAGATCATGGTTGCCGTCCAGGCACCGCTGAGAGGTCCTGAACAGCATTTTCGGGGATTTGGGACCGGTGAGTTGCCAAGCCCGGTCCAACGAAGTGCAACAGTGTTACTTGCGGAACGCTGTCAGAGGTCCCTGCTCTATCTTCCGCATATTATACATGTCCAGCTTCCACTTGGTGCGAGGTATATTGATCGTCGGACTGTGTCAGCAAAATGAATGGTGATAAATTGCCAGACCGGGGCAAAATCCTGAGAGAAATCTGGGTCACACGAACGGACGAGGCCCACGGACCAAGCGAGGCAGTCAGCACCCCTGCAGCTAATCTCGGCCTTGGAACGAACCAAATATACTCGTATGAGTAGCACGTAAATGTCCTCTGACTTTAGTAAAGCCGTGGTAGCTCTCAAGAAGTTGTGAGAGGAAGTGCAGGCGTTACGGAAGGAGTTGCGGCAAGGTACTTGGGACTTCGAATGTCCGACGATTCATCTCCATAAAGCCACTCTAAATCCCAAGAATCGTGGGCTTATAAAAGCGAGGTGAATATCAAGTGAGCGTTGTAGGGGAAGGTTTCGTAGATATGACCATCAGCCATTTTGCCTGTCAGCTGATTAGGTCTTCAGCGTGATTGGATGATGTAAGACGCAGCATAAATCGACAAGACAAGCTCCAGAGACACAGAATTTGCGATGATCGAACGTTGACGACGGTGACGAAGCGTGATGTACGAGAAAGGAGCCAAAGCATAAGAGGCTTCCTGAATGAGAACCAATATATTGCTTTTTCGGAGAATTCATTGCGATTTATGAGATGTGAACCCAGCGAGATGCGCTAGAAAGTAGACGTCCGGCGCGAACAAACCCCTATCCGCTTACGTCAGTCAGGGAGTTAAATGCTCATTAAGTGACATCCACTTTGATGCCGTGTCCTAGGTATTATAGCCTTCTGTAAGAGCTCGGTCAAAGAGCAAGTCGGCAGTTTTCTTCTCTCAAAACGAATCGGGGAAAGCGGCCGGGGCTTCACATGCATGTCTGACACCTGTAGGCGTGTCAACTCTGCACGTCCGTCAGCCTCACGGTGGCGTAGCCATGGTGTTCACTTGGTATGGAGGCACTATAGAGAATGTTTTAGCAACTTGCCACTGGCAGATCCCAATAGTAAAACAAATCGCGCAAGCACAGGCTGGACACTGTACCCAGTAGACCCAGCAGCCAAGGGCCGACTCAACTTTGCGAGTCAAGGCGATGGTCCGGGGAAAACGCACACAATGATTCTGCGGAGATGAGGAAGATTTTCGAGCATGCGCAGTGAATAATGGAAAGATCTGCGTCGCCTTTCGGAATCCCCACCTTAGCCTTAAGCCGAAAGGCAAGTCTTGTCGACGTGTAGGCGTGTACGGACAGCATTGCCCGGGGACTGCTCAGGAAAGAGGCATAAGAGAGCCGCCAAAAGGCTGCATATACACACTCCAGACTCCTACATATTCTCCGTCACATGTTTCATCCCCAGCAGGCCGACTTGTTTTGCTCTTTCGAGGCGTCTCTTCACCAGGTTTTTGCCCAATTAACCTGCGGACGACACACCGAGGCGGCCGGGACCCAAGATCGACGGCTGGGATCTTGCTCTTCCACCAAACCCTTCTAAAGCCTCAGCCGTCCGAACTCCTATCCATCACCGCCTCCAACCTACCACCCTACCACCCTTCATCAATTCCTATCGCAGAATGGACAACTAATAGCGGAAAATACTGCCCACAGCTCCCTTGCGCTGCCTTGATTCTTCTTTGCCTACCTCGCCTTTCCCGCCCTCCGCCAAGGTCGCCGAGCGACCCAACCCCCTCCAGCCGGACTGAACGATTCCTACTTGGAACCTCAAAATCCATCACCCTCTGCCGTACTTCCTAACCTGCGCAATCTCATTGCACCTGGAGCCATGGCATCTCCAACTGTGCACCGACATACCCGCTCCGAAGCTACGGAGTTTACCTCACGCTCAAGGGCCACGAGCTTCAGCAGTGATAAACCTTCAGCCGCCGGTTCTACTTCCTTTCAGATACCCACCACCAACGTGCGACCTCCGCCTGCCTACATTGCCGCCTCCGTCGCCTCGCAGATAGTCACCGACCACCACAATGCGCAGCTGCGTGAGGAGTTCGATTTCAATGAGGACTCCTCACCTTTCCTCATCAATGCCCTCTTTTCCGACGAGGCGCTGAACTTACTCAATACCTTTCTGGACCATCTATTATTTTCCTTCCTCTCCACTGCTCGGTCGCCCTCGCTTACCACCATCCGGCCCGCCATCACCGACGTCCTCAGGCCTAAACTCGCGCGGGAGGCAATGGCTACAGCCGATGAAGAACTGCAGGGTCTTTTAGCCGGTGATGATGAAGAGTTTCCTGGGAAGAACGGGCAGGACCCCTTCGAGAAATGGGACGTCGAGATGGTATGGAAGCGCACTCGCCTGCGCATTATGGTATACACTCGGCTGGGAGAATTTGAGGACGAAGATGAAGAGTGCTACCTTGAGCAAGAACGCGCCCTCAGCCTTGACGATGGCAGTAATGAGGAACTTGGGCTTGTGTCCTGGGCAGCTGCTATCTTCCTGACGTCAGTGATAGAGTACATTGCTGAGCAAACTCTTATGGTTTCTGGCCAAGCTGCATTCGTAAGGATGTCCGCGAAAATGAAGAAAGCAGCTCGGAAGTCCATGGATGGCGAAGAGGTGCAGCTCGAACGAGTGGTCGTCGAAGAATTCGACGTGGAGAAAGTTGCCTTGAACTCTACTTTGGGTAGGCTTTGGCGGACGTGGAAAAAGCGCGTGCGAGTACCAATTGTTCCACTCCCGTCACAAACTCGCGGTTTCTCTAATATGGCAAGCCTTGATACTGCCGAGTCGGCCATAAGCGGGGATGCTTCAAGAGCGCAGTCTCTAGCTGAAGTACCTAAGCACGAAGTCACCGAAACTGATATTGCTGCCAATATACCTCTTCCGATGAGCGACAACGATGTAGCTGAAATCGAAGTTCCCGGGCTGGCTCGTCAGTTCGATGAGGGCAGCAGTGGTAGTGAAACTCCCACTGTCAGACCATCCCAACGGCCGGCCAGCTTTATATTATTGTCTTCGTCCCAATCTCTGCTAGATGATACCATTTTCAGGCGTTCACACAGGCCGCGTCCGTCATCCATGCCCATTCCGGGACTAACTCCTTTTGTCTTCTCGTCTTGTACCGCAGTAGATGATCCTGACTTTGTGACTCCCATGGAAAGGATGGCAGACAGCAGGTCCTATATTGGAGAGGGAGAACCAGTGGAAGAACAGGAACCAACCCAGAAAACGGAATCATTGGAAGCACAAGAAAAATCGGAGGAAAAAGCACCAGCGGAGGCACAGAAATCTCTGGAAGAAGAACCAAAAAATGTCAAACCCGGAGTTTTGGCCGGAGCTTTGGCCGGAGCGACATCTTTAGCTGCAGCTGCAACCGCGACTACTGTGGGGACTAGCTCATCAAACAGCCTATCTCCAGAATATGATAATGAGGATGAGTCGGAAGTGTTGCACTCGAAGAGAATGTCAATTTCGCCATCAGGGCCCCCAGATGTTGTTCGTACCTACTCAGTCAAAAGTACTGGGTCTTCTCATGACGTGCAACCCGTGGAAGAGGATACATACGTTGAGGTTGTGGTAGCGGATTCGCGCGACGTGCAACCTACAGAAACCAAGCCTTACCATGAGGAGGTACAAGCAAGCTCTAATGACGTCCTCCCTGTGAGGTCTAAATTATTCCCTGAAGACGCGCAAGCAGCCGATGAGGAGCATGACCCCGAGGCAATTGGAGTAGCCCGTACTTCCAATGTGCCCATTCCTGCTGCGCCTACTCCTCCACCAGGCGAAAGCGTTATGAACGGGCATTCGGCTGCAACAATCCTCGTGCAGCATGGCGACGAGAATGAATTGGAACGAGCCCGAAGGTTAGAGCAGCATGCTTCTCGCCGTCCCTCTGTTTCACCGCCTATGGCCCGGAAGACACCTAGTCCTGCCGAGAGTGCGATGATGTCTGAGAGAATCGTACAGCGGAAAGAGCTGCCACCGCCACGATCAACCTCGACACCTTCTCGCAGTCCTGCCTTGGCTTCGCTACGGGAGTCTGATAGCTGGATAGACGTGACACAAGAGAACTATGTGCCGGAGAATCGCGTCACTGAGATTCCGCGGTCGCGGCCGCAGAGCTCCGGACAACATGGTGCGAACAGCCGATCACGGGAAATTCCAGTATTAGACAAAGCGTCCCAGAGGCAGTCGAATGATAGTGCTCGCAGTGGCACTCGCTCAAAGAGTCAGAATACAGAGAGCTATCCTACCGAACGTGCTGGATTACAGCGCGTTTCCTCTACATCTTCTACAACAAGATCCGTATCTGTGGCTAATTCAGCTCTACATAGCTCCAAGGGCTCGGAATCAAGTATTGGCCACCCACGTGGCTTGAGTGAAAGATTATCAGAGGAGGATCGACAGAGGGAATTTGACTCGCTCGTCAGGGGTGAAGAAACAGTCAAATATACTCTAACCCCTCAGAGTATGCGTGATATAGACGTAAGTTGGCCCGTGTTCTATATAATCCAGGCTTTTTCATTGACGCTTGCTAGGAGCCCCCGGTCGTGAAGAAAGTAGAAGCGCCGAAGCCCACTACACTAGTCACGGTCTATCCTCGCGTGGATGCTACACAACTACCATCCACCAGCTCACGACAAGCCCAGTCAGCGCCTCAAGAGGTTTCAGCACGAGCGGCTTCAAAGGGGAAAAGCTCAGTTGCTTCTCAGCAAATAGTCACTATATCGAGTACTCGCCCGCCTCAAAGTAACACTAAAGCCCGGAAGAGTGGTCTCGCTGCAAGGGAACCAAGAATTCAGACGGAGTCGATGCGGGACTTTGCTGATTTTATTCGATCAACTGGTCCTCGGGATGATAGAGGGCCACTACCTTTGCAGCCCTTCGTTACGCCCGCTACAAGCGTAAAGCCTGGAGCGCAAACTTCACCTATCAGCGGGATGGGCAGAAAGATTACCGGAAAGGATGCGCCTGGTCCTTCATCCAGATCCGTCAACGGAACACATGACGGCCCTTCTACTAGAGTAAGACCTCATATGGAGCCACGCAGTCCAGCTGGTCCAGGCAATGGGAATGCGGAGTTGATTGATTTCATTCGTCAAGGACCTCCCAACTCCCTGGATGGACAGCATAGAATTTCACGCACGGTCGCACCATTTAGGACTACTGTCGATTCGGACGAGTTTAACCGTATGCTCGACGACAGATCCCCAGAAAACAGCCAACTGGAATCTGCTTATAGTTCTCAAATATCTACAAACTCTAAGCAATCAAACCGCACATCCACCAATTCACGAACCGGACTTTTACCCCAACAAAACGTCGTCCAGCCAGCCTATTCGAATACGCCTCAATATCTCGCTAGTAATCTAACTGTGCCTGAACCTCAGGTTGTACGCAAACGCCGCCGTGTCAAAGATCCTTATGCCATCGACACAGACGACGAGGACGAGGACTTATTGACTGCCCTTCCGAAATCTAGAAGACAGGAAGAGAGCCTCATCGACTTCTTACGCAATGTCGAACCGCCCCTCCAGAATGATCCTAAGCCGCTGTTAGCTAATGGTGCGCATGCTGCTGCCAATTCCAGGTTACGCATGATAAATGGCTCATCGCATGCTTCATCGAGTGCAAATGGCTCGTCGTCTACTCCCCTAGCTACTAGATCTGCACTGCCGTCTTCATCTGGAAACCCTGCGATGATTTCTTCTACCATCACAGCCTCAGTTCCAAAAGCGAACAAGCCTAAGGTTCAGCCACGGTCTTCCGGGGCAAGGGATGTAAACTCGTCGTCAATGACTGATTCAAGCGATCTCGCAGACTTCCTCCGCACTTCCGGTCCTCCCGAAGTTAAGGCACCGTCTGCCAATGCCGCAGCCAAGGAAGAAGGCAAACGCATGGCCACCAGATTTTGGAGAAAGAAGACAAATGTGGATATGTCATGAGAAGAATTCAGAGAATTCGGCATACCATGTGTGGGAGATGATTATGCAATTTTTGTTTCTATTTGGCCTTCAGGTGGTGGTTTGCTTTCTTGGAGCCCGGCTTGGTTATTCCTTTTGCCACGACTTATTTTCGCACTACGGTTCATTTCCCTGTCGGTACGGAGCTTTCCGCATCTTCGACGGCCCGGAGTATACCCCCTCCTTTTTATCTACCTACTCTATTTTCTTGGATGCTCGGCTTTCTCTGTCTTATTTCATCTCCCTACTTTATTCTCGTCCTTCGTTTCGAGATTTATGACGACGCGCGCACGCGCGCGCTTGCTTCGTCTGACTATGTTTACGATTTGATTGAAGGGAGTTGGGCTTGTGGAGGAAAGTGTTCTTGCACATTTCTTTATATATAAATTTCCCACCGTACCGCACCGCACCTTAATCTCAGACTCGGCGCCCGTTTTACTTGTCGAAGCGAGCTGTTTTGCAGTGTACATTTTCCCCACATTGCAGAGGTTGGGTTTGTGGGTTGGAGAATTCGAGGTCGGAGCTGTTGATAGAGTGCTCTTTGGCAGATGCGCGGGTTTTGGAGAGTGGTTTTAGAGTGGGAAAGGCGGCTTGTGAGATAGTAATATACCTCTTTTCTGAAGAATATACTGAATAGCACTGGTGAGCTGATTAATGGGACTGTCAAGGTGTGAAGATCTGCCCTCACGTATATACTTCATGTAAGCCTCCTGCAGGGCTCTTGCTGCAGCTCATCTCCGTGGCGTACTTCTTGGGCACTCTACTACTGTGCTTTCACTAGCCCATATGAGATAATAACACCCGATTCGCCAAAAAGGACAGAAGATTATAGAATGATGACTGCATAGTAAAGAGCCAATTGGCTCCCTGCCGTGAGTGGGGCGATGTCGAGTTCTCAAATTGAGACTAAGGCAATTGCAGGATGTAACCACATTGCCCTGAGCGGCGGTCAGAATCAACGGTCATCAGTTGCAATTTGCCCCGGGCCATGTCCTTGAAATGGTCACATTCAACGATTTGGTTGGTATGGGCAAACGCAACGATATTCTTGTAAAATGGCGTAACTGTTCCTATGAAAAGGTAATGTTTTAGCCCCTAGAAATACTAAAAGGGCGGCCGTCGCTCTAGTAGCCTAAATTAGTTGATATATGTATGTTGACCTACACCGATACCCAACTCGTGACAAGCTGTAACTGGAGTGATGCTATCAAAGAAATTTCCATTCCGTACATACGACGAGTAACTTAGTGCCGCGTAGAGCTCCAGAGCATCTTTGACATGGAAGAAACCGGAAACCAACTCTTCCACCGGCGGCTCTATCCAGAAACCGGGCAGTCGGTGCCGAGAAGGTCCCCGAGGCGGCTCATGCGGATTATTCGTCTAGCTGCTGCCACGCGATAGCTGCGATGTGGACGGCTTCTGACGTCCTGCAGGAGGCTTTCAGTGACAGATGCTGAACGGGGCTGTGTGAACCGTACATTTGAAACACACCGACAATATATTAACTGCCTTGTTCTTTCTGAAACGCATACGGAAAAGGCCTATTGGGCTACTTTGTGCACCAGATGCCCGTGAAAGAGTTGGATAGCGGCGATCTTAAAAATTTATAGTACAAACCGCCCGAAGCGCTAAACGAAGGGTAACGCCAGTTCGCATGTCGAATCGGTGAATATGAAGAAGGCAACTGGAATGGTAGCTGCCCAAGAGAGTTGGGTTCACGACCCTTCGCAGCTGTGGCAGTTTATACTTAGATACTTCGAAAAGTGTAATGCTCTTACTGGCTGTAACATCCTTGAGCCTTGGCAGGCGCTATGTCGCAGCACTGCCACTAGACTTAAAATGATTTGATCTAGCTACCTTCAGTTAATCGTTCCCTAACTTCTGTACCTCATCCACATCGCTTTTGGCACTCAAAAGTGCTCCCGATGATACATTCCATCGCGGCCTCGGCCAAGCCCGTATAAGTGGTACATCGCTCTCACCGGCATATACACACCGATGCCAACCCTAGACGATGGAAATAGCCATCATTATGCCGGGCCACGTAGCAGCGGCCCGCCTCATCGTAAGAGCCTCAACCAGCAGGACGTGTCTGACGAACTCCTTTGTCCTACATAAGAACCTCTTCTGTCTGGCAGCTAAGCTGCGCCGTCGAAGCACCTGTGGACCCCACTGGCGCTAGATCCTCCGCACTGATCGATCGTCAGCCAGATATTCTTTGGGATCCATGATGAACCCCCCAGATCCGGTTAGCCTCTTTGTTTCCACTCTAGCGTTGATCGACTACGGGTGCAGGTTTGGGAACGCTCACGAAGAAATCAGCGCCTTCGAGGATATCGTCGCTTCTGCCACTGACCTCGTCTCCGAGTTAAAGAACAAACTCAGAGAACCCGTGGCCTGCCACCTAACTAGAGGCGACAAGATATGGATTTCGAACGAGATCTGTCGGATGGAGGCTTTACTGGCGAAGGCAAATAAAGTAACGAAGGGAATAGAGAACCTTGCGGCGCGAAGACGGATAAGATGGATGTTTAAAAGGCGGGGAATCGCAGAGTCATACAAAGGCGCGATCCTTCAACGCCACTTCACGTTGTCACATATTCGCTCGGGTTTGATAGAGATGCAGAATCGGGGGTACGGACATGTGTCGTCGTGGATGGAGCCAGATAGACTTCCGGCGTCAAGGCAGATCGCCAATGCACCTTGGGAACATTCAGGTTTGTCCAATCTATTTCTTGTTTCTCTCTTCATGCGCAAGGATGAACCCGTCGGGCTAACGTAGATCTTCTCGCGCAGCAGACGACAGCCACTGGAGCAGCCCAACCCCGCGCCGGATCGCCGCTGCACAGGGAGGACACCATAGTTTCCAATCACCATACCCTAGCGGTAAGGTATATAAGGCTGCCATCGTCGCTGGACGCGCGATACCTTCGGCCGTTAGGAGTCGCCGTACGAATACCGATTTGCACGCCTGGTTGTTAAACAGTGTTCTCCAGAATGCTCGATAAGTTAATGGGGAGGTCTTTTGCGGGCAAATACTGTTTTGGGTGGATTTTTGTCTCTTTGTCTGGGTGGATATGATGAGCGGGTATCAGGATGTCTGCACTTTACGAATAAAATTGGACTGAGGACTTTGTGCTGAACTTCATGGACCAGATCTACCTCCAACTCTAACCTTTCGTTTTATTAAATCATGTTTATTAATTTCTGTCCAACGTTCTGTCCAATGTTCTCTCCAGCGTTCTTACTTTGCGCGTTAATTCTATTTCCTCATTAATTCAGCCCTTAAGTGCAGAGAAACCGTAGTGTAGCAGATTGATATCCAAATTATAGCCTGAAAGCCGCGAAACTATAAAGACGTCTTGCTTAAGCGAACTAAAGAGTAGCGTATTTATTATATATTATTCATTCATTGCTTAACGTCTAATACGGATCCTAGCTCGGCCCACGCAGACTACTCCGTACACATAGGGGGAAAGTAATATTAACAAGAAAAAACCCCTTGTATATTTGGGGGAGAAAGGCCCTATAAGCCACCTTAGTAGGGCAAAACCCTGTTGACCATCTCTGCACGTGCTACGGCCCCATGCGGCTGCTCGCAGCTACGTCCCTGACCTCCGTTGGATATTAGATCTCCTTAGTAACCACTGCATCCTTCTTCCAGCTTCCGCAGCTAGGGTTCACTACGTCCTAACTAGGCCTGTTGTTAGTTGGCTCAGCCATGTACTAGTAGTTGTTTCCTACATCTTGACCGTCCCATATGTGCTATCTCCTGTAGACCATTGCCATATACGCCCTTCTCCCCCCCTAGAGCCTCGAAGGCATAAGGGGGATTCATCCGTAACCGTAATACCGAAAGGCGAGCGGGATATTATGTGCTGGGTATCTTTTGCGCCTGGGCCCCAGTTGCCAGGCCCTCTTAGGGGGTCACCAGTCCGTTGAGAGGAGACCGTAAAACCGTGTGGTCGCTATCCAGGCTGCCAGGCAGTATAGTGCGGTTATCGGCGAGTAACCGCATGCTCCGCGGGCAATCGCCCTAGGGGTTGGGAGGGGGGTATATTTGTTCGTTCGTTCGTTCGCTCGTTCGTCGATGTAAGGTCGTCAATGCTTTCTATTAGGGGTCGGGGGACGTTATTGAAATCCTTATCGTATCCATGAGGATTACACAGGTGCTAAATAGGAGCATAGTAACTGCTGTTTTGCGAAGGGGTACCAACAGTAGTGGTTTTCGAGATCTTACCATCCCATGTGAAAACTTTTTACTACCGCCCATAACGGTCTCAATAACCACCAGGTCCTACCCGCACGCTGTGCGACGTCTCTGCGTTGGCTCTGCTAAGTCTAAACTTCGAAGACCGCAGGTTCGTAGCCGTCACCGCGTACAGGTGCAGAGTCCGATTTCGACGGCCCGTATTTATCACACATGATCCGGGCTTATATATGTACATAGAGCTCCGAGCTATATACAGTGCATCCCAGAAGCTCACACCCCCGAAAAAAATATATATATAACATCTCAACCGCTTATAATTGTAGGTGATCTCGCAAGGAGCTGGCTTATTACGTATTAGAGCGTACATTAATGAGAACCGCAATCGGAAATGGAAGTATCTTCCTGTGTACAATTAGAATGCTATAACCGTCTCGAGTGATTAGCTACCAACCTATATTAATCATAATCTGGGTCCTTAACGACATCTCCGTCCTGGTAGACGCTTGGGAACCATACACCCTGGTCAAATCGTCCAAAGCTCCAATCAGACGGGTGCTTTTGTACCATGCGTTGAATTCTGTCGGCAGATGTGCACATTCTCTCAATATGTTCTTCACGTCGATCATCTGCAGGATTTGAGGCATAAGACCCAAGCTTTCCGGTGAGGTCGCTTAGGACAGCGCCCACTAGTGTTTACATGTAAGATCAGATGAAGTCAATGGGGGAGTATATGCGGAGCTGTACCGTTACTACCGCCAGCCCTTATATGGTTGACCAGGGCCTCACCTATGGTTCGACGAACATAGGAAGAATACTGTGCGGCATAAAAGCGCTCTGCGTGCTGATCTGTGAGTGTACAAAGCACTATTATGCCCTGAGTGATGTCGTTGTCCTCGGGCGTGTGGTCCTCGTAGATTGTTGGCTGCCCCCGATAGCTTGACTTCGGCCGGGTGCGTCCCCCCTGGGCGGAGCCGGTTCGCCTGGAACTGGAAGAAGGCCTCTGGCTGGAGGAAGGTCGTCTAGAGCTAGTTGAACTAGACGAAGGCCGCTTAGATGAGGGTCGTTGAGAAGAGGGAGGTCGCTTAGAGGCAGGTCGATTTGAAGTGCGAGGCCGAGCTGTTGCTGCTCTCGCCGGTTCCAGGGGAATAGGTTCGTTGGCCGCTTCCTTTGAACCACCACAGCCCATAATCAGTACAGCCTGCACAGCCACAATCTTTCTTTACCGTAAGCCCGTTCGGTATGTACTGCGGTCCGTTCGATAGTAATTATTAAACTCAGCCTATCAACCCCAGCCGATGAACGTCAGCCATGTAATTCGCTAAGAGATCGCCTCCACATCTCTTCGCATCCATTAGGTTACTCTTTATAGGATGAAAAGAGATGACGATGACGTAGAAGTGAAGTCAGCGAGTGCAATGGTTCAGAACTCTGCGTCAGGCTTAAGTGAGCACCTTCTAAGGGTGTCCCTGGGACTCTTCTAAGTCATGTTTGCGGTAAACCCGACGCGTGAACCAGTACCAACTGTGTGCAAGCAAAATTCAATATTTAGTCCGTGCCCCTAGGAATTGATCTTTGCACAGCCGAGCTTCAAGGATTCACGAGAGATCACTAACCTGCCATTGTATTACTGCAGCCTTTCTCAAGTTGTTCAGATACAGTTGCAGGTGTGGATAACGCAACTGTAAGTACAATTGGGTGAGAGCAACAATATGTGTAGGTATCGCTTTGTGGAGATTTGTCGCAATAAAATGGACTGAACGAATGCTACGATTTTTAATTTTTAATTGGGCTACGTATCGATTTTAAGCTGTGTTGTCCCCATGTACAAATGTGCGGTGTACTTCTTGGGCGGAATGTTACACGTAGGCAAGCCACATACATAAGTGCTTCGTGACGCCGATATGAACATGCATGTCTACCAAGTTCAGCATAGTCTACAAACTTAGTAACCGGAAATATATAAACTAATTCTGTAAAATTCGTTTGGAAATGTTTGCTTTATAGCCATGGCTATGCGTAGAGTGCTTTATCGATTCATTCAAGAACCACGAGGCTCTTCCACAATGTCGCTTTTCTTATCTGTATGAGGCTCAATCGAAGTTTTATGCAGTGTCCTCACCCCGCGAAAAAAGATTGTGGGGTGGCTATTGGTGGCCTTGGGCATAAAGTCAGTGATTGAGAAATATACTACGATCTGCACTACACTACTGGAGGCCTTAATACAATGTAAACGGTGTTAGAGTATATTTTGCATCTCTCAGCATAACGGCCTCCCAAACAATTGAGGCAGTTACGGCCTCGCAATATTGAAAAAAACTATCCCTTAACCCGTTGAAATTGGTCCTTATGTTATCGATAATAGTCCACCAATCAGATTGGCTGACTCTTATCGATAACATGATGACCAATTTCAGCGGGATAAGGGATAGAGACAATGAAAACGAGTGTGCATACGCTCTGATGACAGCGACTCCCAAACTATCAGGCTTCCTAAAGGGAAGCTCTAAGCAGAAGAAAGCTCAAATCCAAAATTAAGGTACGTTAAGAAACCACTCCCAAAAGGTGGGGCTGAGAGCCTAGGCCAGCGCGGGGAACAGCATTCTACCAGGAATTATCGGGCACTAGACTGTATCACCTTCGCGGTTTACAACAAATTGACTCCGCTGGCCATCCACACATGACCAGTGTCGTGTAGCCACGATGCAACCCCAGGGCTCTTGAGATAACGATTGATTTTGGGAGCTGTTCAGGCCCAACTTACGATAGCCCAACCTTTCATAGCTGGACAATCAGCGAGTTTCCTAGTGATATACTTAAGGCAAAAGTATACCCCATTTGCGCGCTGCCCGTGTAACGGGTCTCAGCGCATAGCCTGGAGTTGTCAGTTGTAGACCTATTTTCTCATTTCTTGCATCTTGCATTAGCTTGAAGTGCACAAGAAAAGAAGCAATATGCTACCTACCCCTCCGTAGGCTACGTTTGTAATGAACAAGGTGTGTGCAACGTGGCATTGCATTTGGAATCACGTATCTTTAGGAATGTGGGCATTTGAAGAAGAAGAATTCCTATAGTGAAACGATTTATTTCCAAGAAGTATCTCCTATGGAATGTTAAGCCCGTAGCTACCACTCGGAGGTATACATACACCAATGCCACCAAAGAAGACGGGGTTCGATATGCAAGACATACCTCCTGAATTGATCGTTATTGGAGTCGATTTTGGTATGACATACACTGGTACGTAGGCCCACGAGACTTCAAATTTGATACCTTTTATTATTTTTCATTGCCTTCTGTTGTTGGGGGTTCGTACTGAGACAGAATCGTCGTAGGAGTCGCATTCTCTACTCTTGATTGGCCGGAGCCACGAGTTATCAACAATTGGCCTAGCCCTCGGCGTATTCATGTCGAAAACAAGGTCCCAACTGCCGTCACTTATCGAGCAGGCAGAAAACGCATCGATTGGGGCTTTGAATCTCCAGCGCCTGCTGAGATTAGACCTGGAATGGCTGTGTGGGACAGATTCAAACTCTTTCTTGACCCTCCAATTCTCAAGAAATTGTCTGAGACTTGTAATGTTGAAGACTTAGATTTGATACCGACATACGACGATATAAAAATGTGGTTCGAAGATTTCCTGACGAAATTATACGAGTATATTGTTGCATACATGACTAAATACTTTCATCTAAGAGATTGGGAAGCAGCTCGCGTAGTGTACAGTTTTAGTGTGCCGACGACCTGGAACAATCGCATTGACGTGGTTAAAACATTTGAGGATATTATTAGGAAAGCTGGCTTTGGAAAGAGCGAACAACACTCGGTTAAAATCGAATTGACAGAGGCAGAAGCAGCGGCAGTGTATACAGCAAGGAAGTGGAAAGATCATCGTGCCGTGGGGGCTTCAAAGGAATTAGATGGAGTACAACAGGGCAATGTCCTAATGGTTTGTGATGCGGGAGGCGGTACGACGGTAGGTCCCATGCTTTGCAACATAGGCGGAGCCAAGCATGCTAAATCTAGCAACCAGGATGTCTCCGTCCTCAAGGTCGGTTCTGTCAAACCTTTCCGGGACCGAAACGGCAATGAAGAGAGAATTGCTGAGCTGGAGCAGCTTGACTGTGTTGAGGGTTTTCCACCATAATTCCTATCTGCTGGCTTATGCGCTAACCCAAAATGTCAGGTAGAGCAATTGGTTCTGTTCAGATCGATGAAATATTCCAAAGAGAGGTTGAGAGGCGTTTAAGTCTTATTCTGCACGCAGAGGATAATGATTCGGAATATATAGCAGAAGATATGATTAATCTTACCCTAGCAGGACAGACTAGAGATCGAAGTAACAACAGACTCGAATGGCGAAACTTTGCTGGGAAAGATATGATCAAGCGTGAGGCAGAAGAGATGACTAAAAGCCGTAGAAAGACGTCCTTCCAGCATTTCAAAACGACATTTGGGACTCCAGATTTTATAGACTACATTAGAGTACGGCTCCCAGATTTGTTCAAGAACCTTAGTTGTCCTGAAGTCGGGGTTGAGGGCGGCAGGATGACATTCACGTAGTAAGTTTCAGAACTAACCCATGTATATTAATCTACCTAGCCAAGCTAATAAATCAAAAAGTGATGACATAAAAGAGATGTTCGATGAGCAGATAGACGGTATTTTTGAACTCATTAGCGAACAGCTGGAGCGTCTTCAGGAAATTCACCCATTACAACAAGTAGTGAGTAACCCTACACAACTTCTTTACACCCTCTGCACATGGACAAAGTCTCATCCCATTAGTCACATTTCGTTATTTCAGGAGGGCTTGGATCCTCCGAATATGTCCAAGAGTGCATAATGAAACGCTTCGGCTCGGCTCCAGGTGGCCAAGGCAAGGTAATTCTGGTCGCTAAGGACCCGTGAGTACAAAAATATTCCTAACTTCCCTTCTAAATTCCTCACCAAATCTATACAGTCAACTCTCCGTCTGCAAAGGCCTAGTGATCGACCATGTCCATCGCCTAAAATTTGCAAATTTTATCCTTTCCACCATATGCAGTCGTGCATCCTATGGTATCCTCTTTAACAAACTTTATGATGAGAGTAAGCACTCAGGGCCGCCTTACAAGGGCCCACTCGACAACCAGGACTATGCTTTGAACCAGATCCACTGGCTTGTCCGTGCGGGTGAGCCTCTTAGACGCGATGGGCCCAAAAGTCATACTTTCTATCGCATTGTGGACCCCGAAACTCAGGACCCAATTGTCTGTAAAGATGTTATTGCTTCTAGTGCACAATCCAAATTCCTTCCAAGTAGCATTAATGAAGAAGACGCCGAAAGAGCCTATCAGATCGAATCAGTGTTGGATTTAAAAGATCTTGACCGAGCAGACTATGTGGAGAAGAAGAGGAAATTCCTGGGCATTAAAGTTAAACGCTATTGGAAGATCGAGCATACTATCTCTGTGCACGCTGGCCTATCAGATCTAAAATTTGAGATGAGTGTCGGTAACAATGTTATTGGGGAGAGATCCTCGATTCCAATCATCTGGATGCACGTGCGGGGCTCAAGACAAGATAGCGTCGTTGATGGAGAGAACGGAGAGGGCGAAGAGGATTCAGATGCTACATTGTTTGAAATGCTAGGCGAGTTGAAGGGTCCGAAGCTGTTCAGGTCAGCCGGAACAGCTCCCTTCTAAAACTTGGTGAATGGCGATTTATATAAATTCACAATAATTGGCGTAGGAGTACATGTATTCTTTTTCAATTAGCATGAAAATTGCCACGCTGTAAGATATTGCATTAGATAGAGTACAGAAGCTGTTAGCAAATCATATCGTGAAATATTTGTTTCAATGTATAACAACACTAGGAAGGATATGGTACTGAAATTGCTAGAGCTTAATAAGTAACTTTGTTTTACGTTCTGAAAAAGAAGCCTGCTAGTTGGATATCCCTTGACACGGCAGGGTCCTTTGCCAAGTTCGCTTATGTTGACGACCGGATTCAATTGGATATTTATATTAACCCAGCTTTTCCGATTGGTTAATTCTTATCGATAACCTGAGGACCAAATTGCCGTGTCAAGGGATACTATGGTATCTGGCGTAAGTATTGTACACCGCCTAGGCGCATCTCGTTGTAAGTGCTTACTAGCGCTGCCGATCGTTCGGAGAACACCGCCCGTTTTACTAGGTAAAATGGGGTTAATCTCCGACAGATTAGCATGCTTAAAAAAACGCCCAATATTAAAATTAAAAGAAGCTTTTTAAATTAAACGAATGTGCGGGATTCTACCTATATACTGATTTTAATGGTGTAGCAACTAAATAAGTGACCTATTCCTTTAAGCTCTTACCCAAATCTACCATTTAGTTATACCACCTTCGGCTTCAATTACATCGTGTATACGTTGCCTTATAGATACAATAAGGTGATATAAATCTGCTTCAGTAATCTTGTCCCACTCTTCCTAAATTGCCTATTATATCTCCTCCTCCATACAAGGCCTTTAGCGGCAGTAGGTAATTTACTCCTTTATTAGCTTCTAAAGCGCCTTAATTGGATTAAGATTAGGGCTATTTAAGGGCCAATTAAGGAGTTAAATTTAGCTAGCTTTAAACTTAGCTTTAGTAGGTTAAGCTCTATATGGGGGCGCGCTGTCTATTTATATAATAGATAGGGTAGGATTAAACGGCTAGTGGGCGTTAATATATATATAATACTCCCTATTATAGTATTTATAGAAGTTCTTTAGGCTTAGGTAGATATAATCTTAGAAGCCTTAAGCTATAATATTGCCCTATTCCTACTTGTTCTAAAAGACTAGAGGCCCTTTTTTAACACCTATAAAGCAAGCCTAAATTATTATATAAGGTATATTGCGGAGTCTTAGCTAAAGGTAGTAGGGGTGATATTATTTGTAAGGTTGTTAAGTTATAAAGATGCGCTAGTAGCCGCTATAGTGCATTACAGATTTGTCTGTCTATATAACCTTATACTAGTCTTTAATTATCTATAAGCTTACCTAATAGGTAAATGCGAGTCGCTCTTAGCGCTGCCTTTAGGTAAGCTACGGCTTTAAGTAAGCAATATATTGCTAAAAGCCTTCCTTTTTTTAGTAATTACCTAATTATAGAGTTAGAAGTATAGAGTCCTGTTTTAGCAGAGAGATTAGTATAGGTGGCGGTATACGCCCAATTATAAGATTTAATAAAGTTAACTAAGTATTAATGCGTAAGTGTGTTGTATTTAAGACGATTTCTAAAGCCACTATATTATAGAGTTAATAGGTTATTATAGATAGCGTATATAGTTAATAGAGGCTCTTGTAAAGTAGTTATAATAGTAGTAAAAGGCATAGAGAGAACGTTTTAGAAGGCCTTAATTGCGTACTATACTTTATATAGTATGGAGCCATGTTAGCGAAGATTACGCGCCTATGTAATTACGCTCTGCCAATACTTATTAATATAGCGGTAGTATTGCTTAATCCTCTGGTCTTTATACTATAACTCTCTCTAGGGTTTATATAAAGTATTCTAAATAATTTAATTATAAGCTCGGCGCTCCTGGCGATTAGGCGTTAAAGAAGGAGAGGCTTAAGGAGAGGCCTAAGGAGAGGCCTAAGGAGAGGAAGAAAACGGTACTGTAGATGCATCTAGTGACTCCATATTAGGTATTGTAGTTGTATTAAAAGTAGGTCCAGTAGAGGCCTAAAAAGGCGAAATTAAACGGAAGACAATATTAGAAAAGCTAGGTAGAGCTCTTTAAGTTGGCTGTATATTATATTTAGTATATAAGGGAGGAAGGGTAGGAGAATATATAGGGGGAGGCGTACTTAGGGGTTGATTTTTGTCTAAATTCTTATTAAAGGCCATATCTAAAGAAGTGTATATAGATTAGTGTTGGAAATGATTAATTTTAGTATAAAAAGGGCTGGTTTTAATAAGAGTAATATACTATCCTTTTATACAACCTTAAGCTTGCCATACCTGCTAAAAGTTATCTCCTAAGTCGTCCCCTAAGTTATCCCCTAAGTCATCCCTCTGACCCAATTACTTACCCAACCACCTACTACCACCGTTACCACCTCTCTACTTTATTATAACCTCTACTATTATAGATAAAGCCGCTTAAAGAGGCGTATAAGTCTTTCTATATAAAGAAACGCGTTAAGTATTATAAATATTTGTTAGTAATATCCCTTAGCACGGTATGGTCCTTGGAGTTGGTGGTCCGTGCGGCAACACCAGAATCCAGGCTATGCGTGTATCCGTATCTAAGGACTTGATATGGCTGTAGTATATGCAAGATACCGCTCTGCGTAGAGGACGAGAGCTAGCTACCTCATATCGAACAACTTAACTCCAGACATTAAGCTTATATATCAAAATACTAAGAAATCAAAAGCTTTGTATTCCTGAGTACGGGCATCCAATTCAGCTAGTTTGATTGGCTGACTCTTATCGATAAGCCAAGGGCCCCAATTACCGTGCTAAGGGATAAAATTAAAAAGAGCCTTATTATAACCTTACCAGGAGAACACCTAATTGTAGAGCTAAAGAAAATAGGTTAAAGGCGTCGCGGTTGCATCACGAGTTGAGGTTGTTCGGATATTTCCATTTAATACCGGCGATCAATCTACATACGGCTAGTAGAAGGCGTGATCGACACGCACTTACAACGAGATGTGACAAGGTGGTGTATATTGTCGGTGCGTTGCAGGGGTTCTTTGCAGAGCATTTTACACCAATAAGAAGGCCGGTTTGTATAGAAAAAATGAACCTTCTTAATTTTCCTCCTTTTTCATTTGCCGCAAAGGTGTATTAAAAACAAGCCACATGCCGCCCAACCTGCAATGCACCGACAATGTACAATACTTACGCCGGATACCATAGTACGTCCTACCCATTTGCCGCGGGATCGCGGTGGAATCCCGGAGATAATAGAACTCGCGTGGCGCATTCCAGTTGGTCGCGCACAAGACCATCCAATTATACGTGAACACGAGCATCTCTAATATATCGCCAGCAACACAAGGCAGGCATGAACTCCGGACTCTTCAGCTCACCGATAATCTTCACCGGTTTTCTGTTTTATTGCAAGAGTTCATCACCTTCCCCTATAATGTCTGGGTAGTTTCTTGAGCAGGTAGTAGCCTTCACGATTTATCTTCTTTACCATAAAGCCTAACGCGCAGTCACTGACTTTGGATTCTGTAGTCGATGTCAGGATGGCGGCCGCTAGGGAGCAGACTTTGACCCTCACAGAAATTCGGGTGATGGCTTCCGAGAAGCAACCAGGGATATGGCTCGACCAAAAACGCTCGTCTTTGATCCGGGACTTTAACCACCTCTCTCCGGCTATTCAAATTGGACTGGAACAAGGTTCCAGGAAACGGGAGAAAAGTGACCATCCACTACCTGGACTGATACAGGCTACTCACCTCCAGCAAATTGTAAACCCAAAACCTGCTGTTGAGCCAAGACCTGCCAGGCAGCTCCCGGGACCGACCCTTGAACCGGAACCGATCGTCGAGCCAGAGCCCGTAGTTGAACCAGAATCGATCCCATTCGCTGAATTTTCCTATCTATTACCCATCATCAACTTTGGACAAGATGGTGGCAGAATCGCTAAGCATGACGGCTCTGAGCCACCACAACAGTCTGTGAGCTAGCCCTGTAACTGCATGAGCGATAAAAAGGTTAGCTGACCATACCCTTGTAGGAACTGAACCACCGCCTTAGATCCCGTATTGGAGATACTGATGGTAAACCTCTTCCCAATGTTGCGGCAAGGCCAGGTCGACGACGCCCAGGCGAGCTGTCTGGAATCCAAGAAGAAACACCATCTCCGGATTTAGGCACATATCATTGGGCAGGAAGCGTTTTTCCTCCTAGCCTTGCTGCGGAGCCTCTAGAGCCTAACTCAGGGGCTTCAGGGATCGGTCCAGGGGATCCAAAGAGCAGATGCAAACGTAGTAATACGCCGCTTTCTGGCCATGAGGACCATAAGGAAGCTCCACCACTGCCAGCGCCAACGCCAAAACCAACCAGCTCGCGATTGTTCTCGAAGCTGAAAAACAGATTGAGTCCTAATCCCCTTCGTGTCGACAGTGCCCAGGAATCCAAACCGCCACCGCCAGTGTTTAAACCACCCTCGACGGCCCGGTCTTGGTCTTCCGCCGCGTCACAGGGTCTACGAAAGATTCTCCCGTTCAAAACAAAGAAAGAGCAGTCTTCAACCCTAGTGCATTCTTATGAGTCCTCTTCCTCCTCAACTCTGAAAGCGGCTAGCAAACGGTCACGCCATTCTGAAAATTCGGGAGTAGATTCGACAGCTTCCAATACTCCGACAGGAAGATTCAGCATAATCTCATCTATGTCGAGATCGTCTTCACGAACCTCCTGTGGGAAGTCCTACCATACAGGCTTAGAAGCCGCGCTTGCCCTTCGAGAAAAGCCACGTCCTTTCCAGTGCACTTTCTGTCTAAAGCAATGCGAGAATGCAGAAGAGTGGATACAGCATGAGAAATCCTCCCATATCCACAAAAACAAGGGTGATTGGTTCTGGGAGTGCGGGTTCTGTGACACCCTCCTCCAACCCTGGGATAAGCGGCAAGAGCACATCATCGACGAACACTTCAACAAAGGGGCAACGATGCTTTCCTGGAATCCACTTAGGTCGCCATCGCCAATGATGAAGCGTTTTGGAACGCCAGCTCCCGGCTTCCTTCACTGGGACAAAGCAGCGTTGTTCGCTCTCCAGAAACTTACATTCTCAGATTCTTCCAATTCCCAAAAGTCGGGAAGAGAGTATCGATGCAAAATCTGTGACATAGAATTCGCGAATTTGTCCACATACATGGGACATACAGATCTCTGGCATTGCTCACCGGAGAGCTGGTCATGCCCCAGCCTTGCGAACAAACCCCCACTAGACGCATTTTTCTGCCCAACCGGCCCGGACTCGACTGGAAGCGCTCGAGATGAATGCATCTGCTGCGAGCAAAAATTCTACATCAGGCCGTTGAATGTGAGTCTGGAGGCCCGCATCCAGCACCTCAAAGACGTACATTGCTTCCACGAATGTGCGCACGAAGAGAAGTTTTTCAGAAAGGAATACTTTCACTTGCACTTGGCGAATGCGCACAATGTCGGTGATTTCGGCTCCTTGTTGAACTTCATCGATTCTCGCGCAAGAGAAGAGCGCGCTCCAGCGAGCATGGTGTGATGAATGGAATGTTATGAGTACTATAGATTGAGAATTGCTACGAGATGTAGAAATTGGAGGTATGAGCTCCATCCGGTCGGCTTGATACGAAATTTCAACTTTTCTAACAGCTGGTACTAGGGTGCAACTCATGCCGCAGGCCGACAACACCTTATTGTCTAAACGAGCCTCGTATTCATTGACCAGAAATGGCAGGGAACACATGAAAAAAAGATAGCTGTAAGCTCAACTGGTTGGGCAAGAAAGAGAGTGGCGCACATGCTTACCTTACCCCAAGCCTTAATTCGTGACAGAAAGGTCATTTCTTATAATAAACTGTCTCCCTCTGCGACTGATGCAAATTGTTTAGCCGATATGCGGTGAACTGGCGACATCAGTGGAAGAAGGTGCAGCTGCCCTCGGCATGGCAGCAGTGGATGCTGCAGCAACGAGGAGACTGACTGCGCCGAGGAAGGATAGAATGAGTAGATCAAACGTTGACGGAGGGACAAACACTTAATAACAGCTCAAATTGCATTTATTGAGCGCGCAATTAGTAGTTTGACTCATAGAGAACGCGAAGAAATTTGTTCATAACGACCAGCAACGGTTGATAACTTTAGAAATTGGAACAATCATCATTGGTATAACACTGCCTCCCAAAAATCTCAAACAAGCTTGCAATTTATTTATCCACCACCACCACCACCACAGCCTGACAAAGCAACGATTAGCATTTATCCAATAGAATGGAAAGTTTGTCTCTATCGAGAGACACCACATTAGGTAGGGTTGGGTATGAGCGAGGCGCTCTATGCTCCTCCACCACCACCACATCCACCACCTCGTGACAGTCAGCACCAAACTGATTGTCACAAAAAGGGGGCGAGAAAACTTACCGCCGCCGCCGCCGCCACAGCCTCCTCCGCCTCCGCAGCCCCCTCCGCCACCACATCCACCACCGCCGGACCCACCACCACATCCTCCAGCGGAGCCCGAGCAAGATCCGCCACCAAACGAGGCCATCCCTCCACAGGTGCCTGCAGCACACGCACCGGCAGACCCGGCGCTTGTGTTGACCACACAGGGATCAGATGCATAGACACCAGCTCCGATACAGGGGTCGACGTAGTACGGGTAGTACACGGGATAATAAATCGGATAGCCCCAGGCATAGTAGTAGAAATACTCGTCGCGCTTTGGCTCCGGACGGCCCTTCTTTCTAGCCCTTGCGCAAGCCTGGTGGTACGCCGCGTCGAGCTGGGCTGCTTTGACCTTGGCCTGAGCCTCGTTGCTCGTGTCGCGGACGGCATTGTGCGCGGAGATGTGCGGCGACTTCAGCGGGTCCGAGGAGACGTTTCCGACTTGGTGCAGCTGCTCGGTGGCGATGAAGTTGGAGGTGCGGAAGAGGCGCGAGAGGGAAGACGTGTGAGTCTCGCGGATCGCCTCGCAGTACCAGCAGGTACACTCTGAGTAGGGCTCTTGGAATTTGTCCTGGTAAGCTTTGCTGGTCCAGGCGAAAGAATCGCTGAGTTTGGATTCTTCGATTTTGTCGTCGTGGTCAATGAGTTTGCCTGTCTTGAGTTGTGAATGGATATAATAATTCGGTGGTGAGCACTGATGAGTGTGCCACGCGAGATCAACATCAAGGGTAGGGACGGCGACGCTTTTCGGGTGAGCCTGCATGATTTGGAAGAAGCGGTCGTATTTGACAAGGCAACGTTTCATGGTAGCCATTAGAGCGGGCGAATGAAGCCAGTCAATCCCATGCATCTTGTCGACAAACGAGCCCTGACGGATGACGGCGCCGACAAGGTCAAGCGCGAAAGGGGAAGAGTTGAACCAGTACCGCGACATCATACGGCGAATGGCAACCTTTTCTCGACTTAATACTGGGCCGTTCGAAACTTTGGCTTTCCTAACAAGGACTTTATCCGTTATGGCTTTCTCAAAGAGCTCTTTGATCGTTTCAATAGTGGTTGCCTTTGAATATCCCTCTGCCTGCGTGATGCTCAGAATATTCTGGCCCAGTCCGGCTTTTACCAATTTGCTAGGGAAAATGCATTCAGGCTGGGTTTTGCTAAAGGATTTGACTTTGGCCGGTGCACCATCGACCTGCATAACGGTTCCTGGAAGTGGAAGTTCCTCTGTCAAGAGGGCGGTGACATCGCGATGGAATTTCTGCATGCGTAAAGCTTCATGTGTAACTTGAAACTTGCAACCTTCGCACAGAGCAGAGAAGTCCTGGTCAGCAAGGCCACTACCAGGTTCGAAATGGTCATTGACGCCCGTATAGCCTGATCCTTGAGTCCAAGGTACTACGACAGTGCGGGAGCAGGATGGACATTTCAGAGTTTTAACGTTGGGGTCATCAAGATTGTTCCACAGGCGGCTAGTTGATTTTTCAAAGTTGGTCTGAGCTTGAGAGCTGGGCGTGTATTCAAAAGTAACCGGGTCAATCAAGGCATCGACTGCGCCCCAGGGGAGACCTGTAGCATAGAAATCCATCTTGCCTAGTCTGAAGCAGTCCTCAAAGAAGCAACGAGGGTTGAGCAAATAGGCATGCCATACCATCAAGACGTCTAGGAGTTATTAGAACACATCGTTTGCATATCGCATTCATACAGATCAGGATGTATACATACCTAACGGCGGCAGCTGGTCGCGAGTGAGATAGACGAGCTGCACACCCTCTGTTGCAACTAGGTGAATATTCTTATCGGTGGTCAATTTGTCGAGTACGAGCTTGTTGCAGGAATAGCCGCCTTTGGTCTGAGGGACGCATCGAGTCCACCATGTCTCGAATCGATCGACGGCTCGCGCGACGTAAACAGCCCATCTCTTCTCGCAAACTCTGGCTTTAGCAGCAGCATCTTCACCCAGAGTACCAGCGGGGGGAGTAATATTGAAGAGGCTATCGGTTTTGCCCACTTCGTCTTTCAACCTCCAGAAGGTCTCCAAGAGCTTGAGATGGGCGACTAGTTGATCGCCTGTAGGAGTGTAGGATTTGTCCGGCTGGCCGAGATTCAGGTTTCGAAGCCTGCCACTGAGATCTGGAGGAATGTCGTTTGGAGGCTGGTCTTGTTCCGTATATGCTGGGGGCTGAGCATTTGAGGAGTGAGAGGAGACACCTGAATCGCGAGGCCGCGATGGGTCGGCATCAAAGGCCTTTGATTTCTCACCCTTCAGATTCATGATTTAACATTCAGAGAATTCATTCGAGACGGTGATGTGAGAGTGATCACGGTGGGATTGATGAAGAATAAATACATCTGTACTGGCGCAGGATCAAACGGAGTGGTTCCTGGTCGTCAACCCCACCATTTCGGGCTGGCGGTCACATCAAGGCACACTTTTGTCATACGATAGTGATTGGACGAGAAGGGAACGCTTGGGGCGGAGCAAGCATGGCGTGGCAATAGCTTAATTGTGGTTGGAAGCCCATTCGGAGCTAAGGCTTTTCCCGCCTGCTGAGCGCATGGCTTGGACAGCATTTTGCCTAGCCAAGTGAGGCAGCCTTCGAGAAGGGTTTTGGAAGCAATGATAATGTCAGCTCGAACCGATCGGCCTCTATTCGCCTTTGCTTTTCGCCTATCTTCTCCTATGGGTACGTCGGCATGGCGTGATGGCACCCCCCGCACTGATGGGTTGAAACCCTTTCGACCCCATCATCTGAAATCTGCCTCGCCAGAATTATAACTGCAGCTGTTCAGCTTCATCGATCGTGCTGCATGGCGTCGTGTTTGCACAGCCTCGTTGGCGCTCTTCCAAGTGTCTTATCGGTTCATCATCCAGCGTGGTTAAACCTCATATCCTACCGAATTCGCTGTACGAGAACAATTTGAGCCTCGTGATAGTAAGATAGGGCAGTTGATAAAGCAAAGTCATTCATTTTCGGCAGCCTGCTCCTGGCCGACAAGTCTGCTAATTTTCGCTCTACGGTTATGCCGAATATCTTCGTGATGCTCCAAGAGATTTGTTAGCAAAATATCACCTAGCAAGTGCAGGAGCGCATGTCTCTGAATGTTACAATGTAGCAACGGCTAGTCCTTAAGAATTGGCTAGTGCGTCCTCAATAATTAGTTATACTAAAACTAGGCTGTTCGTACATGATATTCATGATACACCTAGGCCTGTCAGTCTTAGGAAGCATTGGTGGGGTTAACAGAGGCTTTTAGTAAAAAAGAGGAAGTAAGTGCTATATACCTATAATGGATTATCTTAGAAGAAAATCTGTGTAACCAGGCTGACTCTGAATAGGTTAGCGACGAAGCCAGGCATTTATTTTGTTCCCATTAATGTCCCCACAAATATTGTTGACAGCTAACTAGCACCAAAAAGACAGGTCCCATTGGCGACGCCAATTAGGACGATATACAGCCTCAAATTCCGGTCGACAAATACTCTACAATCTTCGTCCGATCAGTCCCATGCCCAATCCCGTATTCTCCCTACCCAAGCCGGCGGTCCGACTCACCTCTGAGAGCAATCTCTTATGGTGTTGGTCGTGAGGATAACAAGACCTGATCGAAGGATTTGACGCATCTGCTCAGCCCCAACAATCTCCATTTGTGGTTTTGGAAAGGGCGTGGTGCACCGCTCGGCTTCGCCAGCTAGGCATAACAACATGTATGCTGTCCCAAATATTTTGAGCCCAGTGAAAGGATTGGATTGGAGTAGAGCGGATTTCACCCCTAAATCCACTCCATACGTCAAAAAGGCCGTGGAGCTCCAGGGCTCCAATGCAGCTCTAGTTTAAATATATACTATAAATAGTAAGTCTTGGCGACAGGTTGGTGTTAAGTTAACGAAGTAGGACTTAGCTGAACTTACTAAATTGACTCCAAATCGCTCAGCTTCCTCAATAATCTTATCTTCCACCTCAACTGCCTTAAAGGCGGCGTATGCGTCCTCATCATCACCCTCACCGTCGCCATCATCCGACTCTATAACTACTGACTTAGCCGCAGCTCCCTCCGCCGGAGCTGCCTCCGCTGCTGTTACCTGCCGTTGGCTTTAGGATTGATTGATTTGGGAGTAAGGATAACTTTATTAGATGGTGGAGGTAGGCGAACTGATAGATATTGGTCTATCACGGCGGCAGGAAAGGAAGGCACTACAGCACTAAGCCAGTAAGTGTAGATGCAAAGTAGCATCGGCAGGAGCAGTGATAACGGCAGCAGAATGAGCGGGTGTCCTAGATTCAATGGCTAATACACGAGTCAGCGGTAGAGCCACCAGAGTCGCCGATTGGCCTCGCATCGCGCACTGATCCCCCAGCGCTCTATTCCTCCTCAGCCGCAGTTCATATTGGGTATAGATCTGGAGCTCCAGGAGTCAAATCAGCCTCAAATCCACTCCAATCCACCAATTAGAAGGCCCAATCCAGATCCAGATCAAACCTGAATCCAACCAGGAGCTCCAAATAGACCCCGCTCCAAACCCTTCACTGTCTGAGCCTATGGCAACGCCTGTCTGAAGGCTTTAACGTCTTTATATTGGCTACGGAGCTTTTATTGGATCACATTAACTGGCCGTAGCCAAAAGCTGGTGCCGCAGGGCGGTGTTAGATTAATGCGCTTCGAAGAGTAAAAGTTTCTCCAGGCTAGACAAGTAACCACGTGTACAACTGAGTTCCATGACTAAAGCAGCACAGTCTCCTTGGGTACCGTTAAGACCAAGGAGTTACTCTACAACAATTTGAGAAAATTGAAGAACAATAACAATGCTGATGGCGGTGGACAGATTCTCAGCCATTTTGAAAGGCGAGGACGATACTCACCGGCCGCATCCTTGAACCAGACCTGCGAGGCATATGTACTGTTGGCCACGGAGGTAGCTTTACTGCTGAGGTGTCGGACACCGAACGACTACGGACACCGAAGGTCGAACTAGGGTTATTTTCCTTATGTATATTAGGGCTCTTAGAGCCACCTTGAATAAAAACAGATCCCTCAGTTAATTCTGTGTCTCTACCTATCAACTAGCTTATGTTATTTATCTTAATACCTGCCCAGCTGAAAGTTATAAGCCCGGTAGCCTTCTAAGCACCAGGGAGATCTCAGTGGCCAGACAAATACCACTAAGCCTCTTTGAGCATAGTTCGTCACAAAATATCACGTCATTTACGCATAAGCGCGTCTCTTTACGCAACCTTAAGAAAACAATAAAAGCCACCATGGCACCCATAACCATAGACTCTACCAATCCTCTTTTGCTAACCCAAAAGGACTGGCCTATATAGTTTTAATTTATCTACCAAGAAGCAAGTTTTGCAAAGATCTGGGACTATGTTAACCTAGATAAGACGGAAGATAAAATTAAGGAAAACACTAAGCCAGACATACCCTTAATAGCAGCAGCTCCTGCAGCACCAGCAGCAGCTCCTGTAGCACTAGCAGCAGCTCCTGTAGCTCCTGCAGCTCCAGTAGCAACTCCAGCGTCTACTGGAATAGCTACACCTGGGTTGTTGAGTTAGCAAGGATAATAAACTCAGCACTCTCTAGAGATATAGAGAATGCTCTTTAAGCTATACAAGCTCTAAAGACAAGACTACATAAAGTAGGAAGAGAAGATCCATACCTTTACAGCACTATTATATACCACCATAGGCACTAACTTCTTAGGATATCTCAAAAACCTTACTACACCATATTCAATTTTAAGGCAGCTAAAAAATGTAGCAAAGCCATCTTAAGCTACGCTATAACAGATGGTATTAGATAATCTTAAGAAACGGAAATAAGGACCTAAATATTAGACTTTGGAATCTTAGCTTTAGCTTTATATTACTATTATATAGAACGGCGAAGAGCTAGAGGAAGGGTTAATAAAGGTAATAGAAAGCAGCATTGTATAAGCCTTTATCCAGGACTATAAGGAGATCTATCTAGCTCTATATTATGCCTTTATTTAAAAGGTAGCAAAGAGGTTAGAGAAGCTTAAAATGGTAACAATAATTAAGGAATTTAACCTCCTCTACAAGCATCTAAATATAAGACGTAACGCTTATACTACACTCTTAGGGCAGCCATCTATAGATTCTATAACGTCTACTACCCTAGTACCTTCTTAATTAACTAAGATAAAGTGCTTTACTTATAGTCTACCCTATAAGTTAAAGAATTGCAAGTAACTGTTTTAGTCTCTTTAAGGTCTAAACTTTATACCAAATAATAAGTATTTAAGGAAGTGTTAAGAATGGCTTAAGGTCCTAATAAATAAGCAGTATTACAATAGGAGGCTTAAGTAGATTAAGAGGGAAGGTCCTAGGTTAAGGACGTCTATATTAGCTTTGTCTACTACCAAAAAGATTAAGGATCTAGACAGGCCCTAAGCTATAGCGGCTACTATATTAATATCCTTTTTATTATTATTATCGCATAATTACTTAGATCTGTTGTTAATTAATACCTAGAGGTATAACACTATAGCAGACACCCACTTCTGCAATAATATTAGATACTTCTATAACTTTAAGCTAAGTATATCTATAGCAACAGCTAGAGATTCTAGGGCAGAAATCTATAGATACAGTAATATTAATTTAGTAATTAAGGTGGGAAAATAACGCCTGACTTAGTATCTGACATTAAGGAATATAGTATACACTCCCTATTTTTATACCAATTTAATATCTGCAGTAAAGCTCTATAAGGTTAGAATAATTATTAACTAATTTATAAACCATCTACACTATAAAGATAATAGAAGCCTATTTAGTAACCTTATAGAATACAGAGGTTTCTACCTTATTAATACTATTACTACCTTACCACCTACTCCTACTGCCTACGCTACCTCTACTAGATTCTTTAAGACCTTAACATATAATAAAGTATAGCATTAACGCTTACTACACTATAATATAGAGTTAGTGGATTATCTACTAACTGCGGTAGATAGGGTTAAAGTAGTTAAGACAGATAGAGGAAGGACTCTATATAGTGTACCGCTTTATAAACTATATATTCTAGTAAAGATAACACAGCAGATATCTTATAGAATATCCGTAAAAGGAACCTACCCTTTTAAACATATTTACTTTAATATTATTATAGAAGAAGACGGGTTTAATAGAGACATATATATAGCTCACTTTTAGTATAACTATACAAAGTACTATTATACTTTTCCTATTAAGAATCACAAGTAAAAGACACTACTCCCACTCTTTAAATTAATGATAGCATTTATAAAGAAATTTAATGCTTAAGGTATCCGTATTTAGTATATAGATAAAGAGCAAGGTATAGGCGCTAGGGTAAAGAGTCTCATCTAGCTTAACAGAGGTGTTATTAAGCAATTAATACTATATACCCCAGCTTAAAATGGACCTGTAGAGAGGTTAGGGAGAGCCATTTCTAAATAAGTAAGGACTGCTATTATTAAAGCAAAGTTACCCGTGGATCTATAGCCCGAGTTTATACTTCTAGCAGTGTTCCTACTTAATTAAACTCCCATTAAGTCTATTAACTAGAAGACTCTATTTAAGATGCTTTATAAATAGAAGCCATAGCTAGCAGGACTTTATATAGCCAGATCTTTAACCTACGTGCTTATTAAATACAGCATTCCTAGGAAGGCAAAGTTTAAGCTATAAGCCTAAATAGGTTATCTTATTAGTATAGAAGCATTAAATATTTATAGGGTATGGATATTAACCACTAACCATATTATCTAATCTCGTGATATATAAATAGATAAGTTAAAGAGATATTAATCTCCCAAAATACTAGAACATCTTATTATTTCATAGGCTTAAAAGAATTATTTTTAGAAAGTCTAGGACCTACTGGATAATCTTTAAAATGGCAGCAAGGACTAAATAGAGAACTTTAATAAAGAACTGGATATAAGACTGCCGCATTTAGTAAATATTAACGTTACTCCTACGTTAAAAAGCATTTAGATCTTAATAGAAGAACTCCATTAGCTACCTACCCTAGAGCTAACTCCAGAACTATTTATACTATTAGTGCCTTTAGCGCCTTAGCAATTACTATCTACTATAGCATCTACGCTATAAACATCATTTACCACTTAGTCATCTTCTAAAGTTACTAAACTACTATTTATAGATCCTATACCTTGTTCCAAACCTTAGACAACAGTAGGCTTATTATTAGGGGGTAAGAGATATTCTAGCCGTAAAAAGCGGTCTATAGTAAAGAAGAAAGATATGCCAAATTAGGATCTATAATAATAAGCCTTTGCGGTTTAAATTAATAATAGTAATAATCTTATTAATCCAAATACGACACCATTAGCTTATGCCTTTTATACTACTACTATAAAAACATATAGACATTAAGACGACTTTCTACCGCCACTAAAGTCATAGAAAGAGATGCTTAATTATAAGTATACTACAAAGTTTAAAGTAGCTGCTTACACTAAGATAAAGGGCTTAACCAGAAAGCAGACCTAGGATAAGGTACAGCTAATTAAAAAGGTTTATTAACTTCCTACTATATGGGTCTTTACGTACAAGGAGGGTTTAGACAGCTTTATTATAAGATTTAAGGCTTATCTAGTTACCTATAGAGACCTTTAGGCAGTCTTATAAGAGGAGGTTAAAGCTATAACGGCAGCCTATTAAACCTTCCGTTTACTATGCACTCTTATTACTAGCTTTGACCTTAATATTATACAAATTAACGCCGTTAACGCCTTTATTAATACCTTGGTTAATAATAAGGTCTACCTTATTCCCCCTAAGGGTATAGACCTACTACCTAGATTCTCTCTCTATCTAAGAAAGGCAATATATAGACTTTAGAGATCTCCTAAATTATAGTTTTTAGAAATGTCTGCTGCTCTGCAAAGTATAGGTTTAAAAGCTATACTAAACGAGCTGTGTCTCTATATATACCCTACCAAACCTATCTTTATATTCTTCTATATTAATAATATCCTAATTATAGGACACCTGAGCTGCTATTAGCAGATAGAGGACATTCTAAAACAGCTATAAGATTAATTTAAGATCCGCCAAATACCTTAGTTCACGTTATTCCTAAATACTTATATTATATAAGATTAATAAAAGGGAAAGCTCTGGCTCTATCTAGATTAATATCTTAAAAAGCTAGTCTTAATATACCATCTAAAATATCTAAAGCCATCAGCTACACCACTATTAGGCCAGGAATTAACACTATATAAGGAAGAAGCTACGCCAAATCAGATAAAAGGACATTAACGCCATATAGGTTCTACAACATATCTAGTATCTACTACACAACCAAATATTGCCTTTTCGGTTAGCAGGCTAGCTAAGTTCTTACAAAATCCATTACTAGCTTATCTTGCGGAGATTAACAGATTGCTTACCTATCTCTATAATACCAGATACCTTACTCTTAAATTCTCTATAGTTACGCCATATAAGATAAACCAGGTTCTAAAAGCTGCTTCTAATACCAGCTTTGCTAACAATGCTCTAACACAACAGAGCTCACAGGGCTTCTTAATAAGCTTATTTAATAGGCCTATAGCATGGCAGGCAACTAGACAAAAGGCAGTTACTAAATCTACTATAAAGGCAGAACTCCTAGCTCTCTCTTACGTTGGTAGAGAGGTTAAGCATATAGTTTAGATCTTCAAAGCTATTAGATTTAATCCAGAACAGGACATTATTATTAATTATAACAATCAGCAGTTAGTACAGATTGTGATAAAAGAGACTCCTACGGTATCTATAAAGCTCCAACACATAGATATCTATTAATTCCGGCTTCGCCAAGAGGTCCAAAACGGAAGCTTTGTTATATAATGGGTGCCAATAAGCAAAATTATCAAAAATTCGTCAAAGTGGTAGGGCTCCGCGATATCAGACACCTAATAAATTGACACTCAGACAGCAGCAAAGCTCACCACCAGGTTGTCTATCCCGACTGCCTAATCCAGTAATCCAGCTCTGCCGCTCTACATCAGATTTGAGGGGGTGTGTTGGCCACGGAGGTAGCTTTACTGCTGAGGTATCGGACACCGAACGACTACGGACACCAAAGGTCGAACTAGGGTTATTTTCCTTATGTATATTAGGGCTCTTAGAGCCACCTTGAATAAAAACAGATCATTCAGTCAATTCTGTGTCTCTACCTATCAGCTAGCTTATGTCATTTGTCTTGATACCTGCCCAGCTAAAATGTACGAACTCTGATGCATTCGATATTGAGGACTCATCTATCCCCAACACTTATAGAAAATTTCCCCAAGATATCCCATACAGATACCTAAACGGACGTTGACCTAATTCGTATACGCTAGAAAGTTTGGAGGGGTTTATCTTAACAGCTTAGCGTGCCAAAGTTAGAGTTAATATACTGTGGTTTTCTTATCTTCTGCAAATTCGCTTAATAAGAGCCGCACACATCAAAATATCTTCTTTGTATACAAAATCAAATACAAATCGAATATTCCCATATGCCCACAACTTTTTTTGACTATAATGCCTTTTAGAATTCCTCTATATCGCGTCTTTCAGATCTGCGTCGCCTTATACTACGGTTAGAAGGTTGCATAGATTGCTACAGCTACTTAAGTATATTACTTAACTGTGTATCGCATAAGAACCTCCCTAGATATATAGGGTACTCCATACCCCCCCTATATTGCTTAGCAAGGAAGGCCTTAAGCTTTAGCACCAATGCACAAGCAGGTTCGCAATAGTTAATATTATAGTATTGTGGCTATTTTCTTATAGATACTATAGGCTCTACTTACATTTTTTACTAATTGCCTAACTGCCTTCCTTAACGAAATGGCATAGTTCCTATATAATGAGTTTAACTTAATTACAGGGCTCTTAACTATTTAGAAAACTCTTATACGCCTACAGTAGAGTTAAAAAGTTATACAGAGGAAGGCGGCTGAGTGGGTAGAGGATCTTTGTGCCTTATAAAAGGGGCGTTAAATTACATGGGATATTAATTAATTAATCTTTATTAACAAATTAGAAGCCAATAAGAGGACTAGCTATAGGAAGTTTGGGTAGAGTCCTATTACTATACCAGTAATAGAAGTCTCCTTAATTTAACGCTCTAAGAGGTGGAGTATACTACCTACTTATACCTGCGAGGGCTTCCTTCTAGGGACTTTAATTTATTAAGGCTCTATTACTTCTAAAATATTTAACGTATAGATTGAAGCTATAGTTCTCCCGTAGTATAGGCCTGGTTATACTACTCTAGTTATGGATAATGCGTTAATATATAAGAGCCAGGTAAGAACGTCAATTTAAGTAAATATCTATATAGATTTTAACAGAAAATAGGAGCTTTGAGCTCTCTATAAGAATATAGGTATCCACATAGAATATCTTCCTCTATACTCTCCAGAGTTTAACCCAATTAAGCATGCTTTCTATAACTTAAAGACGTGGATCCGACGCCATATTAATAAGCTTAGTATATATAAAGACTTTAGAAGCTTTCTAAGGCTTAATATAAAGAGTATTGGGAGCCGTATAGCTGCGCGATTACACTTTTAATATGTAGGTTATCTAGTAGTTAACTAGTTAGTTCTTATTATACGCAATCTAGTATAAAACAGTGCAGAGAACTATAGTATATACTGCTTAATTAACTTCCTATAGACCTTTAAGTCTCACTAAAGCTTTATTAGTGTACCTAATTTTAGCCCTAGTTTTTCCCATATTATATTACTTAGTGTAACGGAACCTTGTAGCAGGAACTACAGTAGGTCCTATTATTAGGCTAGGTATATAGGTAAGAATAAAACAACAACATAATAATAACTGGTGGAGTAGTTACCTAACAGATTAACTCCAATTGTATTCTAAGATTCACTACTAGGAGAGAACTATCTACAGTAGGGATTAAGGTCCTTTAAATACACAACCATACTCCTAAGAAATCCTCTCTTATATATGAGGTATGTGTTGTCTATATTAAACATAACGTCCCTCTTATTTAACGCAGTTAACATATTTAACACTATATAACCTTAGTTACCATTCCTCATTATATAGTTCCACCAGATCCATCTTAGACTATGCCTATATTAACTAACTAGCTTCTACCGTCTCTTCTCCAAGTAGTTATAATATTATACTTAAAGCGTCTGTAACACTATCTCCCTCCTCTTTATCTTCGTCCTTAAAGATTCCTAATATCTTTAAGTTGTCCACTAGAGGTATAATATCCGTTTAATCATTCTGGTTAATACTTATACTTATTATACCTAAAGCTTCTTCTTCTCTTTCCTAGGTTAAGCGTTACCTTTATACAGTTTCCTCCATACTGTTGCTAGGCGAGGTAATAGCGATCCCTTACTCTCGTTGCGCTAAAGAGGGGTTAGTATATGTTACGCTAGCAAGTCCTTTATCCTAACAACCCTTTTCTTGCTTTAAGTGTACCAAAGCAAACATTTAATTATTCTACGATGTTCGCTCTGTCTTTAATACTAAGTATGCATATCCTATAACTCTTAACAGTTTTTAAGTTCCCTAAGTAACTTATTATAGGGTCTCGTGTTTAATCTACTACTATAAAGCTTAATAGTAAGCTAGCCTCTGCGCTACTTAAGGTTTAATATGCCTTAGAAGAGTCTACACGTATCCTTAAAGCTTAATATTTAGCTTATGCTTATCTTTAACGTCTTAAACGTGTTTATAAGAAGGTTTATTCTAAGGAGTAAAAACTAGTTCAACAAGGTCTATCTAAGCTAGGTAATAAAAGGACTAGCCCTCCTCCTATAAGGGAAACAACTCTAAGTAGCTTAGCAATTGCTCCTCTTGGGTCCCCCTTAGGTAACTTATTCTTTAGCAATTCTTCCTTATTAATATTACCTAACCTACTTTCTTCTAATACTCCTATACCTTTCCCATAGCATTTTTTAGGTTGCTTAGTAGTTCCTAAATAGTCTTACTATAGCCTATCCACTTTACTTTATACTATATTTCATTATCTATATCCTTGTAACTAATAATCTTTAAAACTTGCTATTTGTCTTCCTTTTGTCCTCTATATATGTCTGCCTTATAGACTGGTGGCTTAACATTCCTATATACTAGCTCTAGCATTGTAACATATTATATAGGGTAGATTTTTATTTTGGCTAATAGGTTTAACTTATACATAACTAATAAAATTCTTTACTTAATTTTAAAAGGTCCTAGTCTAATATAGTCTAATTTCTTACTTAGTCGTCAACTCTTAAAATTTTTGTATAGTAGCTACACTTTATCCCCCTCCTTAAGATCTAGTCCCTTAAATCTCTTAGCATTATAGTACCTTTTTATTTATTCTTATACTAGTTTAGCTGTTTCTTTAAGGTCTGTATAAAGATTTATTAATATCTCCATTCTTTACTTAGCTGTGCTACTCGTCCTTTTTGCTTAATATGGTAATAACGATATCCTTAGCTCATATCCGTAATTCGCCTTAAATGGTAATATCCCTATTCCTTCTTATAGTGTTATATTGTATATAAACTGTGTAACTGGTAATAGCGATACCCAATTATTCTATATATAATTAATATAGTACCTTAAATACTGCTCTAGTGTCTAGTTTAGTCTTTCCATTTATCCGTCCGTCTACGGATAATATGCTATAGATATTACTACGCAAACTCCCTATTCTGCTAAAAACACTTCCTAAAATACTGCTATAAATCTTAGATCTCTATCTAATATAATCTTATCTGGTACTCCATGTCTTGCAAACACTTTCTTTATATAGATTCTAGCAATATCTTCTACTAATATCTCTTTAGTGCATGCTATAAAGTATCCCTACTTTATTAGCTTATCCACTATTACTAAAATCGCGTTATAATCTTGTCCTATAATAGGATCTCTTAACTTTAATAACTTAACAATAAAATCCCATAATATAACTTCCTATAGTCTTCCTAGTATTTTAACAGGTTGTAGCCCTCCATATGGCTTATACCTCGTCAGTTTATTCCTTTAGCAATCTAGATATTCTTTTATAACTTATCTTACTAGTCCCTAGATTCCTTAAATAATATATTCTTTTTAAAGTCTTAACACTAAGCCTATAGCTCTATTATGTCCTTATATCATTCCCTTATGGAATTCCTTAACAAATTCTTCTGCGATAGACTTAGGCATATACGTTGCTTCTCTGTTTTTATATTACTCTAAGTCTAAATCCTCTACCTATACTTCTTAGATCTTCTATATCTAATCACTCTCTAGTAATTTATAGATCTAACTTTTCTTAGTTACTGCAATCTTTAAATAATTATACCTAATTAATCTGTCTTAATCCCTTCGCAATAAAGCTCCCAATAGCTTTTTATTACTTTATAGTTCAGCCTTTCTACTTAGCGCGTTTGCTCGTGCATTGTCTATACCCTTGGTATACTAAATTTTAAAATAGTATTCTATAAGCATTTCCGCCTATTTAACCTGTCTTTAATTAAGTTCCTTTATTATTAGGAATCCTATAAGGTTCTTATAGTCCGTCTTAACTATAAATAGTTTCTCTATACCTTGTAAAAACGCTCTCTATTCCTTAAGTACTGCAACTATACCTAACAACTCCTTATTGTAGATATTATAGTTTAACTCTAGTAGTGTCATCTTTCAACTATAGTATGCCACTAGGTGCCATCTATCTTAATATTTCTATATAAAGTATGCCCTTAGTGTAAAGTCTAATGTATCTATCTTTATAACCGTCTCTAGACCTAGTTAATAGATCTTAAGAACTGGCTCCTAGGTAAATAACTCTTTAATTCTCTTAAATAGTTCTTATTATTCCTTTCCCTATACCTATAGTTCTTCTTTCTTTATTAACCGCGTAAATAGCTTAATGTCCTTTAACCATTGCGCTACAAACCTTCTATAGTAATTGTAAAACCCTAGGAATAATCTCAACTATATAACGTTCTCTAGTTCCTGCCAATTTACTATAGCCTTAATCTTCTTTAGATCTATGCTAAGCTGGCCTAGTTTAATAATAAATCTAACAAAATTAGTTTTCCTAGTAAAGAACTCGCATTTCTTAATTGCTACTAGCATCTATTCTTCTTATAGTCTCTTTAAGACCCATTTAATGTGTTCTCCATATTCTTCCTTATTCTCTAAGTAGATAATAATATTATTAAGGTATACTATAATAAATTCATCTAGGTGTTCTCCTAACACACTATTAATTCGCTTCTAGAACATTACTAGTGCGTTTATAAGCCCAAATTGTATAACTAATAGTTTATATAGTCCTTCCTTTGACCTAAAGGCTGCCTTCTATTTATTACCTTCCTTAATCCTAATCTAATGGTACACCTATCTCAGATCTATTTTTATAAAGATCTTTGCGTTGCTAATCCTATCTTAGATTTCACTAATTAAGGGTAAAGAATACCTATCCTTTCTAGTAATGCTGTTTAACTGTCTATAGTCTATACACATCCTAAGTTTTCCGTTTTTCTTTAGGATAAATAGTACTGGATATCCTGCTAATAACTATAATGGTCTAATATATCCCTTATGTAAGTTCTCCTAAATAAACTCCTTAAGCGCTACTAACTCTGTTTCAGTGAGCTTATAGATTGGAAAGAACTTTAGACTTATTCCCTCTTCCAATTCTATCTTATAGTCCCATGCTGCATGCTTTAATAGCTTTTCACTTTCTAGTAACCATAACTTTTTACCATACTTATAGTATCTCTTTAGTATATAACTTAAGCCTTGCTTAGTCTCTTTATATATCGCTCTGACTTAGTACCATACTAACTTAGTTTACTATCGCACTTTATACCATTAAGTATCTATAATATTAACCTAACCTATAACCTAATTAATCTTTAGATTATACTTCTATAACTAAGGAATTCCTAGTATCACCTTATCCTATCCTAACGGTAGGATATTAAAAGACATTCTAACTGGTCTCCCTTTAATAGTTAACTAAATAGGTCCTATTTTAAGATTAATAATACCTCCTCTATAGGCTATCTAATCTCCTAAAATTATTATAAGTGGATACAGGTGTTCCTTCTGTCTATATAGTAACCCCATCCTTTCCACTACCTTTAGTAATATATAATTCCTAGTTGCTCCACTATTTACTAACGCTTTAAACTACTGATCTTGCCATTTAACTTATAAATTTAGATACTGTCCTTAAATTCCTTTAAGGGTCTAAGGCTCTAACACTAGTTCCCTCTAGTCCTATACGCCTCCCCTTTTCCTAACTATTAGCTGCTAGATCCTACCTATACTTAGTCTAACTTTAGCCAATACTTAGTTCATTTCTTTTCCTCTATATACTATAGATAAGTGTTCTCTAGGCACTCCCACCACTATTATCCGTCTAGGTATTTTTCTATAAGGAATTTTCCTAGTTAAAGTATTAAGTCTCCTTAACCTTATACTTCTACTGGGTGCCAACTATATATATACTTAGCGTTTCTAAACCGCTTTTCCTCTGGTGCCTAATATATCCTTACTAGGTACTTCCGGTTCTTATCTTTTAGTACTCTATGCATATTACACGTGTTATCCATATAAGCTATCCACAATAGTATATAATGCGCTATATATTTTAGGTTAACTCTTAGTTTATCTTTGTCTTTAAGTTTAAACCTATACCTAGTCAACTTAACTACTAGTATTTCCGCTATAGGTATTAAGATTTGTTACTTACTTCTCTAGTCCCTAGATCCCTCTTCTAGGTTCCTTAACGTTATAATTAACGCTCCTTTAATATAACTTATGCGTTTCTCTATAATAGGTTAGTCTTAGATAACTTTTTTATCCAGCTATATATAAAAGTCTTCCTATTTGTTACTATATCATTGCCTATACCACTTTCCGTATAACTGGTTTAGTGTGTATGGTTTATCTGTTAGAAAGTACCTTATTATCGCTATATTATAACATCCTTTAGTATGTCTTTCTTTAAACCTAGTTAGAATATCTAGATCCTCTTCTTGTTCTAGTTTATCTAACTACTTTACTCTAGATGTCCCTGCACTTGGCCTATTAGTAATTCTTTGCATAGGTGCTCTGTCCCTTATATAACCTAGTATAGCTAACCTCTTGTCTAGCTTTTACTCTTGCTATGTAATAATTCTTATCCTAAACTTATCTATAGTTTTTTGTTTTCTGTGTCTTGCAGCTAGATCTTTGTAGTTGTTTTACTTTTTAATCCTGGTATTAACTATTTAATCTTTAGGCTGAATACTGTGTTTACCTAGGATTGCTAACGTTCTTATTTATTCCCTAAACTTATAGTTCTTAAACTTACATCCTGTACTTATTTGTCTGTTACTAAACTAAGTTGCTGCCCTTTCCTATTGGTTTTCGTCCATTATAGGTCCTTGGGTGTGTCTTATCTTGTTTTAAGAATCTTAAGCTTCTTTTATCTCTGCTTAAGAATCTTAAGCCTATAGTCTTTTACCTTTATTAAGTAATAAGCTAGCACTAGCAGTTATCTACTTGCTTAGTTTCTTCTAAATGTTACTCCTATTATCTTATAAAGTAATAGAAATTGTATCCAACGGTGTTACAATACCTATTACTAAACCTTGTTCTGTAATAGTCTTAGTCTCTACTTCTATTTTGACTTCTCTAAGGTCTATATACTCCTAGTAAGCTGCCTTTATTGCCTTATTATTGGTAAATGCTTTGCCTTTGTTAAATTTATTGTTTTTAATATCCAATCTACGAGCTAGTTTGTTGGTTCCTTTAAACTTAGATAACAATAGCTCCTATAGCCAATAGCTTGCGCCATACTTAGCGTCCTCATAAATTTAGCATGCGTTGTTATAACAATACGCAAAACTGTTAATTAAACACTCTTTTATTCCTTATAGTGCACCGTCATCCTTCTATATATACGTGCCGTCTACTGGCCTAGTTCCCTTTACTATATAGGTACTCTAACCACCTCTATAGTCTCTAGCGAAATGACCTTATTTTCCACAATTTATATAAGCCCCATCTTTAAACCATCTTTTTTACTATGGAGTCCGTCTAAATATCTTCTGCTGCTAAGATCCCTGGTTTAGCCTCTACTCCTAGGTCCTTTAATTACTTAATCCTTAACCTCTAGGTTTCTATGGTTTCTTTTCCCACCTTTAGGTTTCTTTAGTACCGCTTAGGTCCATTAGCTCTGCGCCATTCTATAATTTTTAACTCTATATCTATTGTTGCGTACTCTGCGCCTTATATAACTATAGAACTCTGTCTTACCCTCTCTTAGCTTGTTTCCTTTAATAGATTCTGTTATTAATCTTTATTAACTAATCTATTAACTCTCTTAGAGTATCCGTATCTTCTATTAGGATAATTACGTCCTAGACTTTAGCCTTAAGTCCCTATTTATACTATGCTATAAGCGCCCTATTATTCCACTTAACCTATATAGCTAGTGTTTAAAACTATATTATATACTTAATTACTAAAGTGCGTTGTACTAAGTTCTAAAGCTTTTGTTCCACTATAGTTATGGCCTCCAGGTCTCTAAATATCTGTGTTAGTTATTCCGCGAACCCGTTCCAACTAGCAAATATATACCATACGTCTTAGTTAGTAGTTGTTATGCTATTAGCCTATATTTCCATAAGATACGGCTTAAACTACTTAAGTGCCCTCCCTGTCAGAAACAATCCTGCATAGGCTACTTAATCTAACAATGTTACTAACTTCGCTCCTTCCTGTACTACCTTAAAGTATATCTGCGTAAGAAATCCCTTAAGCTTTAACTTCTCTCCTAAGAATCGTTTAATTAAAGGTAGCTTAATCTTTACTACTCTAATTCTATTAATGCATTCTTTAAGTATCCTATTATTATCTTATAAGTAATTAACTATTTCCTATAACTAACCTTGCGTAACTACTTAAGAATCCCCATTATCCATACTAGTATCACTTAGCCCTAAGGTTATAGCTGCCGTTAATACCGTTATAACTGGTGCTCTAGGTAGCATATTGTTCGATCTTGTTTAATACTATAACCTTAGTAGTAAATATATAACAGAACCTTATAGCAGGAACTACAGTGGGTCCTATTATTAGGCTAGGTATATAGGTAAAAACAAAACAACAATATAATAATAACTGGTAGAGTGGTTGCCTAACAGATTAACTCTAATTATATTCTAAGATTCACTACTAGGAGAGAACTATCTATAGTAGGGACTGAGGTCCTTTAAATACACAACTATACTCCTAAGAAATCCTCTCTTATACGTAAGGTACGTGTTATCTATATTAAACGTAACGTCCCTCTTATTTAACGTAGTTAACGCGTTTAACACTATATGACCTTAGTTACTATTCCTTATTATATAGTTCCACCAGATCCATCCTAGACTATACCTATATTAACTAACTAGCTTCCGCCGTCTCTTCTCCAAGTAGTCGTAACATTGTACTTAAAGCGTCCGTAACACTTAGCTCCTTTATATTTCGTAAGGCCTCTAGATTAAAGTTGTGTTTATTTAAGGTATCTGCAATATAATCTAGCTCGGTAGTTAACTCTACTATATTTTAATAGGGGTGCTTTCAAAGCCAGTTAAAGTAGCCATTTAATTCCTTAACGGAGTCGGGCCCAGGTATAATTGGGCTTATAGGAGGCTCTAGAGGAGGCGCCAGAAGAGGCGCTAGCGCTGTTATATAAGCCAATTAAGGTGTTATAGGCGTAATAGGCTGCTGATATAGGTAGGGAGCGTATTAAACGTGTGGATGTGGTTAATACTAGGTAGGGTGCATCTGGTAGAGAGCATATAGAGGAAAGTTAGGTTAATTAGTAAGCTCCATTTTGTCCTTATACGATCGCGTTATACCATCCTTTTAGCTTAACTGTATGGCGATTTAAATTGATGGCTTATCTGTAATAGCCTTACCCTTCATAATATCATTCCCCCAGGCAGTTATAGTCAATATATTAATAGGGTAGTGATTTGCTGGGTTCTCTAGGTTACTACCATTAACCTAGTAGCTACGCCCACTATTTATACAGGTCGTATTTTAACAAGGCCACTGTATTGTAATTAGGGGCCCCCTATACTAAGCAAGGACCTTAGTTAGAAGTATACCCAGCATATTTAAGCGTTATAGAGCGGTTGTAGTACTACTTAAGGCTTTGCCTCTCTTATTTAGATTGGTAATTGCCTCTATAAGGCTTCCTATTTGATTGCTAAGAGCTTGCGCAGAGGAATTAGGTGTACCGGCTTGTAAATCTAATAAATTTAACGCCTGGGGGAGCTCTAAAAGGGTTATGGTAACCTTAACTTTTAGACCCTTCTTCTTCTCACTATGCCAAGCATCTAGAAGTTGATCTATGGCGTCAATATCTTTAATACTATATACATCCATAAGGATCTCCTCGCGTTTGGTAGCTTGATCGTAACCAGCAACTGCTTATATTATTATAGTAGATTTAAATCGCCCTAGATATTTTTTATAAACTTTATCTACCTAATTAATTAAGTCACGGTAGCGAAAGCAATATACATACATTTGCTTTGCTGTATTTGCAATAGGTGTATTACCTACTACTACACACCAAATGAGTGTATAAGTAATAGGCTCTAACTCTAACTGCTACCACTGCGTTATATCTAGTTCGGATACAGGACCAGGTAATTTAGGAGGAGAGAAATTTACCAAGTTAACTACCTCTTAATTTTAACGCCCTGTAGAAGCTATACGCCAAGACTTGTATTATAGAGAGGCTCTTGCATTTAGCTTCTTAAGAGGCTTTAGCTTTTTGATATTCTTCTTTCTAGCTCTTTTAGATGTTTGCTATAAAAATACTTCCTTATTCTCTGCTGCCTTCCTTAATTGACGCCGTACGCGTAGTAAGGAAATCTCTTTAAAATCAATAGAAGAACAATCCTTGCGTAGCAAGTTAACTACAATAGAGCTCTCCTTAGGGGGGTATTGAGTAGTAGAGCCGCAGTCATTATCCTTGTTAGTCTTGGTATCTTCCTTATCTATAGTATCTACTTCCTTAGGGAGTTCCTCTATAGCTATAGAAGAAGCTCTTGTATAATTAGCTGGGCCTTTTTTAAAAGCAATACTAAGACGCCAGTTGCTTTTAGCAAGAGAGTCAGAGCCGGGGGGTGCTAGTAGTGGGCATTAGGGTATAGAGGCCTGCGACGCAGCTCGTTTTCGGCAGGCAGATGAGGACACTATATTGGTAAAAACACCTGCCAAGACGTCGCGATATAGATGTTGGTGTAAATTAGAGCTTTATATATTTTTATAATCTAAAAAATTTGTGGGCATATAGGAATATTCGATTTGTATTTAATTTTGTATACAAAGAAGATATTTTGATGTATGCGGCTCTTATCAAGCGAATTTGCAGAAGATAAGAAAACCACAGTACTAAGCGTTCGCTTTGGCGGTTCCCAAAGCAAATTTTAGACAATTCAAGATCTAAGCACTTTTCACACTTCCCACTCAGTAGGAGTGATTCTCAATTTCTGGAGAATTACTATTGACCGGAATTTAAGGTTATATATTGTCCTTATTGGCGCTGCCAAAAGGACCGGTCTTTTTGGTGCCAGTTAGCGGTTAACAATCACAAAACATCCAGAAAGTTTATTGAACTTAGTGGCAACTGGAGCCAATTAACCAGGGAGGGCGTACTAGAACTTGTTCAGGTCCGCTTTGGGCTTGGGCCGGGTTCAAGCGGCTGCTGATCAGGGATGTTGAAATAATTTTTGTTTGTCTTATCGATATAGATGCAGCGTGATTTCCTTATCTGTGATTCGGAAGCACCCGGGTGCTTACGAGTTCGGTCTCGCCGCAACCAGCAAATCTGAATTGCCATCCATACACCCACAGCAAAGGCCTTTTTTATTATTATTTGTATTCTAAAGCGAAAGTCTCTGCCATTATCTTTTATGACTTTTCTTAATTAATTTTGGTTGGGTTTAATGATGCAGGCCTCATTGGCAATTTATCCTTGCTACCTTAACCGAACTCACAAACCTAGAGATTTTGCTTAGTAAGAGAGCACGTGATTTGGGCTCCTATGTGCCCAGTGCTCCAAATTTGGTTGATAACCGTCTTTCCAAATAACTTACATTCTTAATCAATGGTTTAATCACGAATTATACATAATTTTAGGCAGCTAACTAATAGCGCTAACCACCGTTCCACCATATATACTGCTCAAAACAGTAGCTCACTTGGCCGACACCCCTCCTACTTCTCATTCACATTCCCATCGTCCAATCCAGGCACCGCCTCGCTCACCACACTCTCAACCTCCACATACGGCTCCCTAACAGTCCAAATAAGATCGAAGCGATCGTCCGGATACTTGACCTTGCCGGTCAAACCTGTCTTCTCTGCGTACTTCTCAACGCCCATAGCTGCTGCGATGGCAGCCAGCTGGCCGTGCTCCCAGCAAACCAGAACGTTACCGGGACCGGTGTAGGCTTTTGCGGCTTGCGCCACGCCAACGGCGTCGTCACGGCCAATAGCGGTATCGACAGTTAGGCCGAGGTCGTTAGCTAAGGGAGCGACGGTCTCGAAGGGACGCGCGCGGGAGCCATCTGTTTTCAGATGAGATGGTTAGCTTTGGGGAGTCTACACAAGCAAAATTGCACGGATGAGAAAGCAACAACGAGATAGGAACCGTGATGAGACTCCGGTTTTATTGTAAGCCAGCACGTATGAGGGGTGCTAGGTATCAATAGGGAGGACAGACCTTTCTTGGGGTGTTCCGCGAGAACATAGCCAATGTTGTATTGGCTGCTTGCTCCGAAGACTTGACGGAGGCCTTGAGCACGATTCATGCCTTGCACGGAGAGTCCGTTAACGTCATCACCGTTGGCATCCTTCGGTGGTTTCTCGCCATGGCGAATCATGTAGATTATTGGAGATGACTAGTCTGATTAGACGTGACGGTAACCTCCAGTACAAGGGGAAGCAGAGATATGATACCATGGTGGGCACTATGTCAGTACTAAGAACTACGTTGAAAGGAGTTGACTGCAAAGAATATCGCTTTTTTTTTAGACGATGTCCGTGCAACGGGGATATATTTGTACAGACACATGGTCTCGACGGCTAAGTGCTTTGTCTCACTAAACGCTCTAGAAAGCGGCTGAGCAGCGCATTCATTGACAGCTGATGGGTAAGCTCGGCTAAATATCTTTAGGCAAACGGTCGCGTGCCATGTCTGAAGTCAGCCAGCTGTGTGCAAATTTTCAAAAAGACGCGGGGTAATTATATAAGATTCAGAGCTGAATTAGTAGTCTTCTGCTTTTGAACTGTTCGCCTTCGAATTCCTATTCTAGGAATAGGATACTTTGCGTAGGATTGACAAGGAACACTGGGGTTGGTCATATGGTAGGATAAAGCTGTCTTTACACTCGCAGTCCCTCGGACTTTGTTTTCAGCGCCGATCCAAAGCCGTATGAAGCCGTTATTCTCACAGATACAAATGCCGAACGCTGAAGGATGGGAGCAGGCTTGTCCCTTAACCCGTTGGGGTCCTACGCTAAGGTCGCTTAAGTTCACGACCTTAGCGTAGGACTCCAACGGGTTAAGGGATAGTTAAACAACCTCTACGTAAAGTAGGTAGCTCTCCAGTAATACCGGACCAAACTCTAGCGTTTCTTGGCGCAAACTCGTGCAATAACGATCCTAGCCCTAACCAAGCCTTTTATCTTAACCACACTCAATTGTTGTGCAGGTTTATTGCCAGCACACTGCCAAGAAAGGTTTCACATGAGGTAGAGTGAGTGGCGCTTAGCGGGTGATCTTCAGAACGATAATGAGACACCAGAAAAGACCAGCTCCCTTCACTACATATCCGTACCCCATGCAAGAGCACATCAAGGGGCCAGCCATTACAATCCTTGTGAAATAAATACATACATAGCTTTCAATCTTTAATATGTCTTCACCCGACTTAGTTCGTTCAACTTTACAAACAGATCACGGCCTCATCTCCGTCAGTGATAATCTCGTCGACTCCGATAAGCCTGCCCTTCTTCTAATCCACGGGAATTCTTCCTGCTCACGCATATTCTCACCCATTATCTCCAATCCCTCTATCACCAAGCATCGCCGCATCATCACCTTCGATCTCCCCGGCCACGGCGCCTCAAGCGATGCTCCGGACCCCGCCAAAACCTACAGCATGCGTGGGTACGCCGACCTAGCCGTAGAAATCCTCACCAACCTCTGCATCGACCGTGTTGTGGTGCTCGGCTGGTCACTAGGCGGCCACATCGGCATCGAGATGATTCCGCTGATGCCCCCAACCCTCATGAAAATGGAAGGTCTCATGATTGTTGGGACGCCTCCGGCGCTAGGGCTGGCGCAGACGAGCGCGGGCTTCAAGAATAAGGACGCGCACATGAGCCTCGCGGCCCAAGAGCAGTTCTCCAAGCAAGACGTCTATGATTTTTCGCACGCCACTGTTGGAGGCCCTTTTCAGCAGTGGATGCAGGAAACTGTGGCGCGGACGGACGGCAAGTCTCGGTTTCTCATGTGGAAAGCATTCACTGGTGGTGTCGGTGTTAATCAACGGAAGGTCATGGAGACTGAAGACGACGTCCTGGTTGCAGTTGTTAATGGCGGGGCAGAACCATTCGTCGAGCTAGATTATTTGGATGAGATTAAGTGGAAGAGGCTGTGGCAGGGGAAATGCTTGAGATTAGAGGGGCTAGGGCATGCGCCGTTCTGGGAGAAGCCTGAAGCATTTTCCCCGGTTTTGGAAAGCTTCTTGAAGGATTGCGATAAGGTTTGATGCACCTCAGAAAATTTAGACGTCTGAGAGGATGGCGCTGCTAGATTGTACGACTTGATAAGATATATTTTCTTGATTTGTAAAGCTCCCTTTTTTTTAATTGACCTTCTTTCCTACCAATAATCTACTAGCAATAGTATGTTCAATGCCTAGCTAAAGAAATTCCCCTTTTTACCACTGCCCGTAGCTTCTGAACTTTCTCTTCCTACTCGCTCAAGTATACTCCCAAGCGTAAAATCCATCTAGGACAGGGTGCACAGAATATTAACACCCACACAAGTGGAAGTAACCGTGGCACCCGCGATTTGTTGAATGATGCCCCAATAAACGCCTCCCGTGGAGCCCACGCACGGGCAAGTATAGAAACCGAGGACACTATCAAAGGTTCACCAAACCACTATTTTCGTAAGCGGCGAAACCGCCAACCTGGGAGCCCGACGGTATGAAGGCGCTGTGTGGTTGTGTGAATGTTAGGGAACCACCCGGGTCAATATACTATTGTTGACCGCCTGAAACTTCCACACCCTAGTTGTGAATAGAATGTCAGCATATTACAAAGATCTAAAGAATTAGTACCCAGTTTCCTACCCATCATAAAACCCGAAGAATAGAGCACTTTCTCGTTGCTAAGAGGACAGTTCGGAACAATATCGGTGGGGCAGTACGAGCATGTTTCACTGAGATCATCGGCAGAGAATACTCCACCGCAAGCATTGACGACAAAGCCGTCGATGGATGGAACCTGTGGGCTATAAATTGTCACTGTAAACGGACAGTTGACCACTGGTAGGAGACCTAGGGTATTGCCATTGCATCTACGTAGCGTTGCAAATCATTCCTAGAAATGAAGATTAGTTTGGGCTGGCATATGGCTTACTGATACATGTATTGTGAGTAGCAAGCCCCATCGCAATATGAAAGCCCCTCCCCGAGTCCCCGTTTACAAAGGGGCAGAGGAATTAGTCGTAATAGCAAACGTACTAATCTGTCGGCCCAGGTGGCAATGTGGCCCCAGTGGCAATTACAAATCGTCGTCGTCAGCGTTTCGCCACTCACCTCATGTATATATGGTCTCCTTCTTTATAGATCAATCTACACACGAGTCTTCCTTTCCTGGCCTGGTTTTTACGGTCGACATAGTCCCTTTCTATCGGTATGAATTGGTATGTATGTTTGGGCTTTGGATTGCATACCTGACTAGGATCATACTGCTATAAACCGCAAGTGTCTGCTCGAGCAGAGGCAAATAAGAGTGCAAAGAGTAACAACGAAGGAAGGATAGCTATTGCCTATCTAAAGCTCTAATTTGAGATAAAAAGCTCATAATTACTTCAGAAATTTCACAAGTTCCGGATGGGACAGCGAATTCAGCTTCGAAGTTGTAGAACATATGTCGATTTGGAGAACTCGTGTGTTGATTGATCTATGAAAGAAAGGAGACTATATATACATAATATAGGTGCAGGCACCACCAGGGGAGGGGGGGGGGGGGGTACGTAATATAGGGTAGGTAATCGAGTCAAGCAGGAAGCAGGGGTAAGTGACTAAGTCAAGGGGTAGGTAACTAAGTCAGGTGGCAAGACAACCTGATTCAGGCCGACAACATAGCTACTATACGTATTTCTAAAGAGTCGTTTGGACATAGCTGGAAGCCTAAAATTAAGGTACCACGAGCTCTAAGAAAAATTCACCAAAGCAAGATACGTGTCAGCCGCAAACAAAAGAAATTGAGAAAGTAACTGCTACTTGTTAGAAAAGTAGCATTGCGGTAGACCCTAGAGATAGTGATCTAGGGCTAGAAAGTACGAATTCGTTTAAGCGAGATCAGGAATATAAATTTCCAGGTTGATAGCAGCAACAGTATGACAAAGATAGGTTAATCTGCTATATCGATCGTAAAAAGAAGTCGTCACTAGGAACTTGGTGTCCCATAATCCGGGGATAGTTATAACCCGGGGGCAGTGACCAGACTTGCTAATAAACAAACCCCGTTTGCTAGTTTGTTTACTTGTTTGCTTTATAATCAAACAAACAATCAAACCTAGAGGCCTGATTTTAGCAGTTAATCAAGCCTTATATCATCCCGTTTGATTAAGTTGGTTTGCTTGTTTAATATATAAGATATAGGTATTGTTTTTGGTTGGGGGAGTAAATATAGGGGTTCTTAATAGTTGAGTCTTAGGCAGTTCTATAATATACTATAATCGTGATATAATATACGCGCCGAAAATAAACATTAAACGCGTCTTTCTAACTTAACCCTCTAAAATCTCCTCTTTTACCCACCAATTCCTATTACTATACTGCCTATATTATGTCTTCCTATCTTACTGAAGCTGGCCCTATTAATTCAGCAGAGAATGCGTCTATAATAGCGCCTAGTAAAGCCTGCAAAGGTTTTAATACCTCATCAGAATCAACCCCCCTTAAGGATAAATACAAAGGCCTTAATTAGGACCATGTAGAGAGATATTAACGGCCTTATTAAGACCTTCTTAGAACTCCAAGCTTTATATAGGACCATGGCTGGCGGCTCTAGTAAAGATTTAGTAAGAAAATAACCGTTTTCTTATACAAATATTGCCATCTGTATAAGATTAAGGTGACTCTATATAAAACTAGTAGAGCCACTACTTCTATAGCAGGACACCTTGCTAAGGATATAGATGGCCATTAGGTTAATTCTCATGGTCCTATTAATTATACAATATCTTAAAAGCGGAAGGCTTTAACTATTCTAGAGTATATTTAACAAACCCACTATATATTGCAAGCAGTTGCTAATAAGCTTATTAAGTCCTATAACTCCAATATCTTTAAACAAGCTGTTATACTATGGATCGCCGCCGGAAACCACCCTCTGTGAGAAGTTAAGCGACCTGAATTTTAAGCCCTAATTACGGCCGCAAATAAAGACGCCAAGCCCGATCTATACTAAAACCATAAGGCAATTTATAATCAAGTTCTCGCTAAATACAATAGCAATAAAGGTGTAGTAATAGAAGAACTGGCGCGATTAATAACAAGATTTTATATATTATTTAATAGCTGGACAACGCGCGATAAGAAGAAAGCTCTTACTAGTATCTACGTTCATTACTTAGACGATTAAGGCCAGATTTAAGACTTTATGCTTGCTCTACTAGAGCAGCTTAGCCTATATAGCGGCTATAACTACCATAACGTTATTGGTAATATTATTACTGAGTATAATCTTGGTAGTCGAATTAGCTGGTTCGTTATGGATAACACCCACAATAACAACGCCTGCATTAACTTCCTCGCAGCGAAGCTCAGATTCAATAAACAGCAACGTTAGGTATAGTGCGCTACCCATATATTTAATCTAGTGGCTTAATCAAGTCTATTTAGAACTAATAAAGATATATTTAAGAACGGTAATAAGAACTTAACGGTAGGTGTTCCCCTACTATTAATTTAATTAAAACTAAGACTTCTATAGGAAGAGCAGCAGTTCCTAGAGGAGTAGCAAAAGGAAGGCCCGCTTGGAACTCTTATTAATTTTATCTATTTAATCTGCTCGCTATAAAAGTATAAATAGTTCTATGCCTTCCAGCGAGAGGAGAATGCTATGCTACTACGCGCCGATTTTAAAGTCCTTAAGCTTATCAAGCCCGTTAAGACCAGGTGAAATAGTTATTTAATAACATTTAAATAAGCTATTAAGCTTTAAGGCCCTATTTCCTTAATAATGCAGCACGATATTAATAAATGGAACAGGAAGCTCGCAATAATTAAGTCTAGTTAATAACGTAGAAAGAATCCAAACCTATATTAGAAGCCTCTTAATCGCCCTCTCTATATATAAGTTGGCGGCCTTGCTTCCTACGATTGGGATATTATTAAATAATACATTTAGCTTCTTAAGCCGCTTTAGCAAGCTACACTTAAGCTTAAAGGAAGAGGCAAGGCTGGGCGCAATGGCGCGATATAGGAAGTTATCCCTTGCATGGAGTTTCTAATGAGGCACTACAAAGAAGCTAAAGCTCGATTAACTAAGGCGATAATAGAGGATTATCCTAATTAAGAGGCAATTAAGGACCACTACAAAATTAATGTTAATCGCGGGTGGGCGAAGCTTTAAAAATACTACGCGGCGCTTAATTAGACGCCTATCTACTACACAGCTTGCCTACTACACCCTAACCTTAAGCGATTCTGCTAAAACAACTGGAAAGAGAGGCCTGATTGGATAACTAGCTGTAACGCTTCCTTTCAGGAGCTCTGGCTTAAGTATAAAGGAAAGAAGCTATGGTCGGCAGAGCAAGCCTCTAAGAAGAATCAGCCTTTGCAATCTAATATTAATAACTTTATTAGAAGCTTTACGGGTACCGCCTTTACTATAGCACCTTCCTTATCTAATAATTAAGAAGACGAGTACGAGCAGTGGAAGAAACTTAATCTACTAGCAGAAGATTACCCACTAGCTCGCGATCCGTTCTTATACTAGAGGATAATAGCAATGGAGTTTCCTAACCTTAGTTAAATGGCGCTTAATATACTAAGTATACTACTATTAAGCTGCGATTGCGAACGATCGTTTAATAAGCTCGGTAATATACTTAAGCCTTGTCGCTCACAAATACGGCCTGATATTATTGCAGCCTTACAATATACGCGAAGCTGGAACCGCAACGGCTTTATTAAATGCAGAAAATGACTTTTCCTAATAAGGAAATCGTATACTGGTTTAGACTTAACCAGAGATCGCGCCATTTAATTTAGTTTGCTAACTTTTAAATAGAGTAACGTCTTACCTAAATTTTCAATTCTAGCCTCCAACTTTGGCGCTATTAAGAGGCACAATCTACCACTTTAAGAGCTGTTTTGTATACATACAATGATGTACAGGGAGGATTAGCTATATAGCTAGGTCAATATTACTGCCGTTATGGCGGGCGATCGATTTTTTGGGCATCTTTTACATAGGAAAAAACTGCATCAAAGTTAGGGTCACGTGACCTTCTTTAGGAACTGCCAGAGCAACAACAAGGTTTAATCTACACTACAGTAAGCTATCCTTATATAACGTTTAGATATTATTATAGTAACTAATATTAACAGATTTGCCGCTTTAGATTAATAGAATTAAACCTTACTGTTGTTAATACTAGGGGTAATTAATTGTGTTCCCTCTTAACTTTTAAGCTTAGCGTAAGTATTACAACACTAAATGCCTATTACTAGATTGTAGCGTAGAGCTCCTAGATCTTCTTACCGTTGCGCAAAAATGTATATAAATCTATCCAAATAGTCAAATCTATCCAAACTGTTTGCTAGTTTGATCAACCAAACGAAATAAACAAGCTTAAAGCTTTAAAATATCCAATCAATCAAACCGAAGATCCATGGTTTGAATTGTTTGTTTATTAGCAAGTCTGGCAGTGACAGAGGCAACACAGAATCACTTTGTGAAGCGATTTCCATTGATGTGCCCCGTAGCACCCGTGGCCGATTACCCTCTTTTCAACCATACTTCCTCAGTTATACTACGAAGTACCCTAAGGCATGATCATGAGACGGAAAAGCATCGCGTCTATCATCGCTTATAAAATGAACTGGAGTTTCCGTGACGTCCCTCCCATCCCTGTACTGCTTGAAACTGTACCGGGTTATCAGAAATAAGGCATGCACAAAATCGTGCTTGGTTATGCGCTGCTTTGTGTGTTATTGCGTGCACTGAAACAATGAAACATAAGGAAGCTAAATCGCCTCCATCGTCACATTGAGATCACAAGAAACAAAGCCGAACCGCTGTGGCATTACAACAATATTAACGTCTGGAATTGCGCTTCTCAATAGCCCTTGCAATAGGATACACAATAGCCGTGAACACTGCGCTGAGATAGATGCCGACGTCACCACCAAACTCACCAAATTTCGCCGCGATGGGTCCAATATACCATGTCTGAGCCATACCCGTGACTCCTCCAGCCAAGTAACCTGTCAATAATGCTAGGACTGCCGCAATTCCTAGTGGCAATTTGGACGGTTGGTCCCACACAAGTAGGTTGTAACCCTCTTGGCGGCGGAACCACTTGTCCTCAATTAGAAGGATGAGGGTGAAAGAAACTGTCCAGTAACCGAGCAAGGACACAAAATTGCTGACTACGGTAGAGAGATGTTGCTGGCCGGCAATTGCGAGAACGGCAATAACGATGGCAACCAGGAGAGACCAGATAAAGCGCGGCACAGCGTGGAACCAGTGGCCTAGCAGTTGCAGCGAAAGACCGCTGGAATAATTATTTGCAATATTATTACCAAGAACGGAGAAGGTGAGAAGAACAAGGCAGAACTTGGACCACCCCACCGGGTGATAGACCTCCCTAATCAGACCTCCGAGCCCGTGATTCGTGTACGCATCAGCGTAGGGTGGGTATGCTACTGTTACAGCGGCGTTGCCAAGACAGGCACCGATGACAATGCTGAAGGTGGTTGGAATGACTATACCCCAGAAGGAGAGGGCAAAAACTTTCCAGGCTTTGGTATCGGCAGGGTAGTTGCAATAATAGTCAGAAGCGATTGAGCACCAGCCCGAGGCATTCGCTTGTGATTGGATTAGCACAATGACGGTAAATAGAAATTCGAAGCCTGGAATGTTACTCACAGAGGTTGATGGCGAGAATTGTTAAGAAGGATCCAGCGAAGTCTAGTCCGAAGTCTCTTCCTGGTGCTTTAGGGTCTACATGAGGTGCGGCTTGTCCTATCAGGACGAGAAGTAGTATGAAAGTACTAATCCAGGAGTATCTCTCAAAAGTATGGATCAGCTTAAAGCCGAAGACCGAGATAATATATGATATGATCGCAATAATTACAATGCCGACGGTGATGCTCATTGTGTAGTCCGAGACGGCGCTAAGGATTTGGCCGACAACAACATAATTGACAACCGAAAAGCCGCCTGCTACAACAACATTGAGTACCGCGCAGAGCTTTGCCCCCCAGAAGCCGAAGGAGTACCGAGATGTGGCAATTGCACGCATGCCAAGCTGTGACGAGAGTCAGTCTACTCCTGCGGACACCAATTGCTCAGGATACTACTTACCTTCGGTCCCAGTGTCCCGGTATATGCAGTGCAAAGTGCACCGAGCAGGGTACCAACGATGCTCGCAACAATTGACTGACTGAGTGACAGGCCAAATTCAGGACCAAGAACACCCAGAGGAACGACGCCGACATGAACATTCAAGGACCACCACATAAGGAAGATATTCAAGATTGACGGCGGCTGCTTCTCTGCCTCCGGAATCCTGTCAATTCCTCGAGTTTCGATGCCACCGAGCTTTTCGTCAAGCCATTCTTCACCCTTGCGCATTGAGCGGAGGATTCTGCTGCGGCTCTGAAGCTCCTTTGCGCAGATCTCTTCAACATTGCTAGCACTAACATCCGCCGTGTCAGTCACGGCGGTGTCTTTGTGCAGCTGGGCCTCGACGTCTTCCTTGGGCTCCATGGTGGTGAGATTGAGGAGTTGGATGTAGGTCCAGCTGTGAGAGGGACAAAGATGGTCCCGGCTGTGTTAAAATATCTCATTCTGCGTACGTCACCTATCACAAGGTTGTAAAAGCTTTCAGAATGCTGACGAGGACCTAATAAATAAGACGAGCCCCTGCGGGGATGTTTGCCGAAATACTAAGGTAGGGATATGTAGGCAGGGCCCACTATACTGCGAATAGCGCCCGAACGCGGCACCATGTCACCTCGCTCAAGACCATTCAAACATCCCTGTCAAACCCTGTCTAGCCCTATCAAGCTCCGAAAACCCCTTGGGAAAAGATTTGGACGACTGCCATGGATCATCTTAAGCTATCCAATAGCAACTCCTGCTTACTTTCTAGCCCCAGTGTATTAGAAAGATTGAATCCTTCAAAGAAGTGGTGCTACTCGGCTTCTCCTGGCATTCGTAAGCTCAGTGCACCTTACATTTTCTATGGTATCTTAGACACTCAGCTCTGCAGATATCATAGTTCAGCACTTAGTTGAAAGAGAAAAAATGTATGGCAAGCGACACCTTTTGATAAGTGCACCGTCTCGGCGCATCTAGTTGAGAGCGCGTGTTGATCACGCTAACCGAAGTGCGTATTTCGAAAGGTATAAATTCTACCGTTTGATCACCAAGATCGACACGCGCTTTCAACTAGATGCCTAACCAAGAGTAGAGGGGTGATATTGGCGGGTTCCACCATTTAAGCGAGCGGGGCGTGGGGTAAATTTATGCTAATATAAATAACGGCCGACGGCGGGGTTGGATTTAACGAATAGTGGCATTCTAAGGCTACTTCCGGCGTAGAGCCTAGGGGAACATAGCCTAGGCACGGGTCTAATTGAGTGGAGCCGGCTTATGCGTACGTAGTTTTGATTGCAAATGCTAAGGGTAGGGTTAGTTAGCTATAGTCTCCAAAACTTTATCTACTTAGGCAACCTTGTGTAAGCACACTAGATAAAGGTATAGAATCTAACTAGATTGTATAGTAGTGGCACCTTTTAAACCTAGTAGCGGCGCAGGATTTTTAAGAACAGGGAGTATCTAGATGTTATTAGATCGTGCTTAACAACTGGTAAATCTAGCACTTCTAGAAGAAATATAGCTGTAGCTTAGCAAAGCGAGAGGCAGCATTAGGTAAATGGCTTATTTTAGCATTACTAAGTAAAGGGAGAATCCAGCTAATGCGTAGGTATACTATAATCTAGGTTACTAGATAGAGAAGACAAGAAATAGAGACATTAGGTATTAGACACTAGCTAAATAAAACACTATTAATAATTAAGTAAAAAGAGTATTAGTATTACTATATTAGGAAATAAAGGCTTCCTTTTTAGGTAAAGCGCCTCGCTTTTTAACTTATATACAGCGTCTCTTTAATTCCGGTGGTTAGCGCTTACAATTAAGCCACCAACTAACCCAAATTCAGTGCATTCCGTCTTGGTAGCTAAATATTAAAAAGAGACTGCCAAACAACCTCACCTGACAGTTAATTTAAAGCTTTTTGACGCCTCTATCAGTCGCATCGTAATTAGGTATATTAGTGAACTCTATATAGTAAGGAACCTAACTTAGGAAGTCTCTACTAACTAGTAATACGTCTTCTAGTTTCCTAAGCCACCAACGCGTTATTTATAATAATCCTTAACCTCCTTAAGCCTCTATTACGACTCTTACCTTATTCTTCTATTCTAGTATCTAAATAACTTTTTTAGTGGTAATAAAGTTTAAAAATGGCTTGCTTTTATCCTAGGTAACTTTATAGAAGTTAGAAATAGGCCCTTAGATATATTAATTACGCCGTTAAAACGGATATTAATAGTGGTGGTTATAGATAAGGTTTCTAAGTTTGGATAAATATTAGATCTTAGCGAAATTATAAGGGACTTTAGATAGCTCTATAGATTTAAGTATAAAGATACTTATTTACGCCTATTATAAGTTAATACTATTCTTACCACTTTTTATACTAAATTTATATCTTCCTATAATAAGTCCTAATTAAAATCTTTTAGATTTTATTTTTAAAGTAATAGGGGGGCTCTAGTATCCGCTAAAGACTAGCAATATTTCTTTTTAGCCTATAAACCCTTAAACAAATTATATAATCTATTCTAGAAAGCCCTTTGCCCTAAGGATATATAGGAGGCGCTTATAGGGTATATTGTTATAGGCACCACTAATATCTAGGCTAAGCATTAATACTATAAAGTCCCTTTACATTACCTATGTAGACTTAATAGTGGTAGCAGTAACGTAAGTGCTAATAGTGTTAAGCGGTTCTTTCTTACCCCTATTTAACTTTATAGTAGTAGAGTATATTCCTTAGCCGTGTCTACTATATAGTCCTCTATTACCCTTTTTAAGATCTTACTAAAGGTGTTTTCTAAGGCAATAGGGCGGTAGCTTTCTAGGATTAAGTAGTCTGCCTTACCTTCTTTTTATAGGATAACTGTCATTATAGATCTTCCAAGTCGCGGGTAGTAGCCTATAGCAAAGCATACTCTAGCTATATCTGTAAGCTAAGGTGCTATAAGTAGTCCACAGGTCTTTAAGGCCTTATTTAGTATCCTATCTGGTCCTAGTGCTATATTATTTAAAAGGCGGCTAATAGTTCTAGCCATTTCCTCTATTATTATATCGCTGTTAACCCATAGGCGAGTCACTAGTATTACACCTATAATATTACTAAGGTCTACTAGAGCTAGTTAGGGAAAGAACCTTTCTATAAGGATCTTTACCTTTTTATTATTATTATTAGTGGCCTATAACTCCCCTACTCTTTATAGGGGTGGTAGGTATAGGTCTTCTACTAAGCCCCCTACCTTTTTTTTATACCTATTTTGCTATGGCCTAAAGGCCCTTATTATAGGGGAGGCTTAGGTTAAAGGTATGCTTATTTATAAACTGTTTCCAGTTATTCCTTACTTCTTTTTTTAGGGTATTCTTTAACTAGTTTCTTATATCTTTATATTATCTCTTATCTTTAGGGTTGTGGCTACTTATATATTTCCTTTTTACCTATTATTAGCTGGTAATAAGAACTGCGTATTGTACGGACTATATATATTGCGTATAGGGGCCCAGTTTTAAGACTGGGCAGTGCTCTTCTAGCCCGTTTTTAATTACTACCTAGATCCTTTCTAGTCTTTAAATCAATTTCCTTAGGGGTAGCTAATAAGCCTTACTTATTTAGTATTAGGTAAATTTCTTCTAGGTCTTAAAGTTGTTGTTTAACTATACTAAGGAAGCTGTCTATCTTAAGCTTCCTTATTGCATATCTTTTACTATTTAGTTGCGCCTTAATATCTAGGTCTAGCTATATCTAGATAGGGATATAGTCTAAAATAAGTACCCATTCTTCCTTAGGGTTATACCTTTTAAGTCTCTAGTATAGGCCTTCGTCTATAAATATAAGGTCAATTATACTTTTAGCAGTGCCTTATTACTATATAATTACTCCTAGGGGGGTATCCAGTTTAAGGCCCCAGATATCTATAGCTCTTAGTAGGCACTCTGCCTGTTATTTAACAGCAACATAGATACCCCCCTACTATAGGTAGTAGAGGTTTATATCTCCTAATAGGATAGACTTTATGCCTTTGGTTTCTAGTAAGCTTATTACTAATATAATATTCTCTATTTATAGGACCCCTTTAACCCTAAGGTTATATACATTAATGATTTATACCGGACCCCTATATGTCTAGATTGTTATAACTATAATATCTAGGTTAACTGCCTACTATAACCACAAGGACAGGCTAATAGCCTTACTAATTATAAAGTACACGTATGTAGCTGCTTTTAGTTTATATAAGAGCTAAAATCCTTAGGGGCAGTCAGTGTGGCCAATAGTCAGCATTTAGCGAGCGAAGACATCTTCCGCTGACTAACTGTGGCTAATCAAGTCGCTCGCTAGACGCTTGCTGGAAAAGCATATACGCTGACTGTAAAGCTGTCAGCGCGCTGATCCTAATTAGGTAATTATATAAATTTAGTAGAGTTATAGATTTAAATTCTATATTTTTAGTAGCACCTCTATATATATATTAATATTAATATTACCTAATCTTAGATATACCTTAATTAACCTATTAGTAGGGGGGTAGGTAGATATTTATAGGAGCTTTCTACAACTACGTAATAGCCTCGCTTGTATATAAATTCGTTCTTAATAACAACCCCACCTTATAAAGTCTCTATATATACTACCCTATACCTATATTCTTACGTAATATAACCTTAAATTAAAATTAAATTAAATTATTACGCTATAGAGGCTTTAAAGAAGTAGGTACTATATTAATAATAATAAGGATTTAAACTAGATAGTTAAATAGGTGTCACGAATTCCGGCTGTAGCACCGCCAAGGGCTCGCCATAGGCTCGCCTTGGCACCCACAGTATATAGAGCCACGGTGCCTACGCACCTCTTGCACCTTTGTGCAACATCCTGTCGTGTACCTAGTCAATACTACGGCTTCTCAGAGCCTCCTTGACCTCGTCTCGTGACAATAGGCTATATAAGCGCTAATTTAAAGTTAAACATTATTTAGAAGTAAGCTTTAATAAACTTACTTATCTTATTTTACTTATTTAATATAGCTATAAATTCTTAAATAATAAATTAATAAAAAAATTAATATAAGTTATATATAATGTTATTTTAATTATAATATTTTAATTATTTCTATATAAAACTATAGCCTTAGCATTTAATAAAGTATATTATAATTTTTTATATTAATAGCTACTATAGTTATTAAGTTATAAGTAGTATATTTTAGTAAGGAAAACTATATATAAGCCGTTAGCGTACATATTTACCTATTAACCTAGTGCCGATTACTACTATATTAGGGTTAGATTAGGGTGCTTATAACTTATCTACTATATATATATAGTCTTATTTTCTTCGTAGGTTAATCTATATATAAGTCCGTTTAATATTACCTCTAAAGGCTTTAAAATACTACCAAATTGATCCTTCCCTACCACCTATGCAGCTCGCTGTCAGCGCGCTGCATAAATGTACGCTAACTGACTGTTATAACTATGTACGCTAACTAACTGCTTACATTAGCAGCTCGCTGTTAGCGACGCTGCCAGCGACGCTAACTGTTAGCCACACTAGGGGCAGTATGTTAATTATATATAGGTATTATAATACAGCTCTTATATAGTAAGGATATAGTGTTTCTCTAGGTTTAGACTGTCTAATAGGGGCCTTACAAGACAGTAGTTTATATTGCCGCAGTTATACTATATAATAGATAGGTAGCGGACCCCTAGTAAGGGTCCTTTATCTCTCCTTTATTCCTTACTTCTTCTATTTCCACTTTCTCTAAAATTTTCAGAACTTCTATCTCTTATATTTACACCCTAGTTACTACTTATTTTATATAGAGCTTTCTATTCCCGTATCTTGTGTTCCTACTAGCACTTTTATATCTAAATCTGTTATTATCTCCAGTTCTTCCCCTAATCTTACTGGTTGGCTATATACCCTTTATAGGTTAGCTGCGAATATTATATTTACCATATTAAGTCTAATTCTTAATTGTCCTGGTCTTAAGCTTACTATAGCTGTCTATAGGGGTCTTCCTATAGGGCGTCCTCTCCCTTATATCCCCTGTAACCCTTATATCCCTATTTAGTCTAATAATATTACGCGGCGTCGCTTCTGGCCTATTAAGGCTTAGGATAGCTGGCCTAGCCCCCTAGTATTAAAAGTAGGAAACGCTAGGAAGGCACCTGCGTCCCCCTAGCTTATTGCCTATTATTTCCATTTATATAACCTAGCATATAGTTATTCCTATAGCTATTAAGCCCTTACCTTCCGTCTCCTATATTTAATACAGTCTTCTCTCTCCTACGCCTTATATATGCTTTGGTAGCAGTTTACACATTTTATTTAGTCTTAATTTAAGCAATGTCTTATATTATGGGGGCCTATATAGTGGCCGCAGCACACCTATACTACGCATGTGGATTAGGTGTGTCCCCATTATACACAGCAATAGTATTATTCTAGGCGTAGTCTATAGTTATAGAGCCTTATGTTATATATAAGGCCATTTATAATTATTCCTTTTTAAATAAGGAGTTTTTGCATTCCTGGTGCTAATAATAAGGGAGCTATGCATTTAACTGGTGTCTCCCTAGCAAGTCTCTAGTAACCCTTATATCCTCTTATTATTCTTATTATTTACTTAGTTTGCATTTTCCTATTAAAGCCATTAGATTTAGGTGATTTTAAGTCCTAGTATAAGGCATTCTATTTATCTTACTATCTCCTATATAATTGCTATATTGTCTACCTGGCGTCCCTTTTCTACCCTAAAGCTTATAGGAACCGCTAGAACTTTAACTAAGTAATCCTTACAAAGTACTTTTATACTAATACATTCTCCTAGCCTATCCCCTGCCCTTATAGCTTATTCCTTTACCTATTAGTCCTTTAGGGTAACTCTAATATCTTCGCTCTTAAGGTGTTAAACTATAATAGTATTATAGACCTCTTTATAAATCTTTATAAAAACTTCTATTTCTAATTATCCTCTAAGCCCCTTTACTTTTTCTATATTTAGTTATATTATAATTATATACCCAGTTATTATCTTAAGGGGGGTGGGTTCCCTATACTATAGAAGCATAGCTATAGCAGCCTAGGTACAGTTCACTAATAAGGGTTTTTTTATTTATTTTTAATTTTACTTATCTATTAGAGGATTTAATTAAGGGTTTGCTAAAGGGGCGCCTAAGGTTTACTAAATTAGCGGAGCTATTCTACTAGCTATATTAGTTTGTTATAGCTAATAGTTACTTCCCTATAGTTCTAGATACTAGACGCGTCTAATAGGCTCTATATTTTATTAGATGCCTTCTTAATAGAGGTATTTCCGCTTTATAGTGTAGTATTCACCCATCTTTTATAGAGGGCCATTGCTAGACATGGTTCTGGCAGTTACGCGCGAGTGCAAACCACCGTTATTTAACGTATGCCTTCCCTGCGATACATATATCTTAGGGGGATTCTCTAGGAGTTCTTTAGGGTTCCTTTAAATAGTTTTGGTCTTTTTGGGCCGGGTGCAGCAAGAGCTCCAGTTTATTAATTTTATATAAGCTAGCAGTAAAGGCAAGATTAATTTATCTAGAAAGATTAAGTTATCTATAGTAAACTGCAATATATCTTATTACTAGTCTTTATAAAGCGACTTACTACGCATAAAAGATAGGCAGTATAACTTTTTCTTAGTCCATTCTCTGCTCTTTAATATATATAATACCACTAACTAAAAAATATAAACTCTACGCTTATAGTTAAGCTAGTATATAATTTCTGCTTACTACCTCCAGCCTTTCTATAGCAGTAACTCTAGTACAGCCTCTTTATCTGCCTTAGTAAACTTGGGTAGCCGCCCAAGTCGTATATATAGAGGCTTTATAACACTTCCATATCTTATAATATTACTCTCTATATTATATATAGTTTATAGTCCAATATTAAGATCCTTAGTAATTACATTAGGCCGCTACCTAAGCTAGAGGTATCTAATAATCTGTGCTTATTTTAAAGAAGGAAGGCCGCGACATAGACGAGAATACATAAGAACAATATCTATAACTATAAGAATACCAAAAGTTAGTACATAAACTTTATTTTGTATATAGACTTAAGCCTTATGCGTATTGCTAATAATAAAGTTAAATAATTGCGGGTGTTGAAATCTCTATATTTTTAGCGCGGTTGTAACGGAACCTTATAGTAGGAACTACGGTGGGTTCTATTAATGGGCTGGGTATGTAGGTAAGAACAAAATCAACAATATAATAACAACTGGTGGAGTAGTTGCCCAACAGATTAACTCCAATTGTATTCTAAGATTCACTATAAGGAGAGAACTATCTACAGTAGGAACTAAGGTCCTTTAAATACACAACCATACTCCTAAGAAATCCTCTCTTGTACGTAAGGTACGTGTTATACGTATTATATATAGCGTACACTATATACTCCTCGTACACTGCGTACAATATTATGTGACTCGCTTACCATTTCTTGTTACATAGTTCCACTGGATCTATCCTAGACCGTACCTATATCAACCAACTAGCTTCCACTGACTCTTCTCTAAGTAATTGTAACATCGTACTTAAAGCGTCCGTAATACTATCTCCCTCCTCTTTATCTTTATCCTTAAAGATTCCTAACATCTCTAAGTTGTCCATTAGAGGTGTAATGTCCGTTTAATTAGTCTGGTTAATATCGTTGCTTATTATACCTAAAGCTTCCTCTTCCTCACAAGCGCAGCGCCGTGCTCGCACTATGGCTGCCATACTATTGCTTAGTAAGATAATGCCGTCTCCGTATTCTCGTTGCGCAAAAGCGGGGTTAGTGTGTGTCGCGCTAGCAAGTCCTTTATCCCAATAACCCTTGTCTTGCTTAGAGTGTACTAAAGCAAACATTTAATCGTCCTACGACGTTCGCTCTATCTCTAACACTAAATATGCGCGTCCTATAACTCTTATCAGTCTTTGAGTTCCCTGAGTAACTTATTATAGGGTCTTGTATTTAATCTACCACTGCGAAGCTTAATGGTAAGCTCTTAAGCGCCTTAGATAAGCTTTATCGTTTGCAAAAAGCGGAGTAGAAGGCTGTAGCTGCTTAACAGCGTGCCCTTAAAGCCCGCCTATCGGCTTCTACCCGTCTTCTTCGTCTTAAATATGTTTGTGAGAAGGTCCGTTCTAAGGAGTAGAAACTTGTTTAATAGGGTTTATCTAAGCTAGGTAATAAAAGGATTAACTCTCCTCCTGTAAGGGAAACAACTCTAAGTAGCTCGGCAATTGCTTCTCTTAGGTCCCCCTTAGGTAACTTATTTTTTAGCGACTCCTCTTTATTAATATTGCCTAACTTATTCTCTTTTAATACTCCTGTACCTTTCCTATAGCGTTCTCTAGGTTGCTTAGTAGTTTTTAAGTAGTCTTACTATAGCCTATCCACTTTACCTTATACTATATTTTGTTATCTACATCCTCATAACTAATAATCTTTAAAACTTGCTATTTGTCTTCCTCTTATTCTCTATATGTGTCTGCCTCGTAGACTGGTGGCTTAATATTTCTATATACTAGTTCTAGCATTGCGATATACTATATAGGGTAAATTTTCATTTTAGCTAGTAGGTTTAACTTATACGTAACCAATAAAATTCTTTACTTAATTTTGAAAGGTCCTAGCCTAACATAGTCTAACTTCTTGCTTAGTTATTAACTCTTAAAATTTTTATGTAATAGCCACACTTTATCCCCCTCCTTAAGATCTGGTCCCTTAGATCTCTTAGCATTATAGTACCTTTTCATTCGTTCTTATACTAGTTTAGCTATTTCTTTAAGGTCTGTATAAAGATTCATTAACGTCTCCATTCTTTGCTTAGCTGTGCTACTTGTCTTTTTTGCTTAACGTAGCGATAACAATGTTCTTGGCTTATATCCGTAATTCGCCTTAAATGGTGATGTTCCCATTCCTTCTTATAGTGTTATATTGTATGCAAACTGTATAACTGGTAATAACGATACCCAATTATTCTATGCGTAATTAATATAATGCCTTAGATACTGTTCTAGTGTCTAGTTTAGTCTTTCTATTTATCCGTCCGTCTGCAGATAATACGCTGTAGATATTACTACGCGAACCCCTTATTCCGCCAGAAATACTTCCTAAAATACTGCTATAAATCTTGGATCTTTATCCGATATAATCTTATTTGGTGCTCCATGTCTTATAAACACTTCTTTTATATAGATTCTAGCGACATCCTCTACTAATATCTCTTTAGTATATGCTATAAAGTATCCCTACTTTATTAGCTTATCCACTATTACTAAAATCGCGTTATAATCTTATCCTGTAATAGGATCTCTTAACTTTGGTAACTTAATAATAAAGTCCTATAATATAACCTCCTATGGTCTTTCTGGTGTCTTAATAGGTTGTAGCCCTCCGTATAGCTTATACCTCGTCGGTTTGTTCCTTTAGTAATTTGGACATTTCTTTATAACTTGTTTTACTAGTCCCTAAATTCCTTAAATAATATATTCCTTTTAAAGTCTTAATACTAAGCCTATAGCTCCGTTGTGTCCTTGTGTTATTCCCTTATAGAATTCCTTAATAAATTCTTCTGTAATAGACTTAGGCATATATGTTGCTTTTCTATTTTTATACTGCTCTAAGTCTGGATTTTTTATCTATGCTTTTTAGATCTTCTATATCTAATCACTCTCTAGTAATTTATAGATCTGACTTTCCTTAGTTGCTGCAATCTTTGGATAATTATACCTAATTAATCCGTCTTAATTCTTTTGCAATAAAGCTCCCGATAGCTTTTTATTGCTTTATAGTTTAGCCCTTCTACTTAGAGTATCTGCTTGTGCATTGTCTGTACCCTTAGTATACTAAATTTCAAAATAGTATTCTATAAGCATTTCCGCCTACTTAACCTGTCTTTGATTGAGTTCCTTTATTATTAGGAATCCTGTAAGGTTCTTATAGTCTGTCTTAACTACAAATAGTTTTTCTGTGCCTTGTAAGAACGCTCTCCATTTCTTAAGTGCTGTAATTATACCTAATAACTCCTTGTTGTAGATGTCATAGTTCAGTTCTAGTAGTATCATCTTCTGACTGTAGTATGCCACTGGGTGCTATCTATCTTAATGTTTCTATAGGAAGCACGCTCCTAGTGCAAAGTCTAATATATCCGTTTCTACAACCGTCTCTAGACCTGGTTGATAGATCTTAAGAACTGGCTTCTGGGTAAATAACTCTTTAACTCTCTTAAATAGTTCTTATTATTCTTTTCCCCACGTCTACGGTTCTTCTTTCTTTATTAACCGCGTAAACGGCTTAATATCCTATAACTACTGCGCTATAAACCTTCTGCAGTAATTACAAAACCCTAGAAACAATCTTAACTATATTACGTTCTCTAGTTCTTGCCAATTTACTATAGCCTCGATCTTTTTTGGATCTATGCTAAGTTGGCCTGGTTTAATAATGAATCTAACAAAATTGGTTTTCCTAGTAAAGAACTCGCATTTCTTAATCGCTACTGGCATCTTTTCTTCTTGTAGTCTCTTTAAAACCCACTTAACGTGTTCTCTATACTCTTCCTTGCTTTCTAAGTAGATGATAATATTGTCAAGGTATACTATAACAAATTCATCTAGGTGTTCTCCTAATACGCTATTAATTTGCTTCTGGAACGTTGCTAGTGCGTTTATAAGCCCGAATTGTATAACTAATGGCTTATATAGTTCTTCCTTTAACCTAAAGGCTGCCTTCTATTTGTTACCTTCCTTAATTCTAATCTGGTGGTATGCCCATCTTAAATCTATCTTTGTAAAGATCTTTGCGTTGCCTATCCTGTCTTGGATTTCGCTAATTAAGGGTAAAAGATACTTATCCTTCCTAGTAATGCTGTTCAACTATCTGTAGTCTATATATATCCTAAGTTTTCCGTTTTTCTTTGGGATAAATAGTACTGGATATCCTGCTAATAACTATAACGGTCTGATATATCCCTTTTATAAGTTCTCCTGGATAAACTCCTTAAGCGCTACTGACTCTGTTTTAGTAAGCTTATAGATTAAAAAGAACTTTAGACTTATTCCCTCTTTTAATTCTATCTTATAGTCCTAAGCTGCATGCTCTAACAGCTTCTTACTTTCTAGTAACCATAACTTTTTACCATACTTGTGGTATCTCTTTGGTACATAACTTAAGCCTTACTTAGTCTCTTTATATGTCGCTCTAACTTGGTACTATACTAACTTGGTTTACTGTCGCACTTTGTGTTATTGTGTATCCTTAATATTGACTTGACCTATAACCCAATTAATCTTTAGATTATACTCCTGTAACTAAGGTATTCCTAGTATCACCTTATCCTGTCCCAACGGTAGGATATTAAAAGACATTCTAACTGGTCTCCCTTTAATAGTTATCTAAATAGGTTCTATTTTAAGATTAATAATGCCTCCTCTATAGGCTATCTAATCTCCTGAAATTGTTATAAGTGGATATGGGTGTTCCTTTTATCTATATGGTAACCCTATCCTTTTTACTACCTTTGGTAATATGTGGTTTCTTATTGCTCCACTATCTACCAACGCTTTAAACTGCTGATCTTGCCACTTGGCTTTTAAATTTAGGTATTGTCTTTAAATTCCTTTAAGGGTTTAAGGCTCTAATACTAGTTCCCTCTAGTTCTATACGCCTCTTCTTTTCCTAACTGTTGGCTGCTAGATCCTGTTTATACTTAGTCTAACTTTGGCTAATACTTAGTTTGTTTCTTTTCCTCTATATACTATAGATAAGTGTTCTCTAGGCACTTTTACCACTATTATCCGTCTAGGCATTTTTCCGTAAGGAATCTTCCTGGTTAAAGTGTTAAGTCTCCCTAACCTTATACTTCTACTGGGTGCTAATTATGTATATACTTAGTATTTCTAAACCGCTTTTCCTCTAGTGCCCAATATATCCTTGCTGGGTACTTCCGGTTCTTATCTTTTAGTGCTTTATGTATGTTGTATATGTTATCCACACAAGCTATCCATAATAGGGTATAATATGCTGCGTATTTTAGGTTAACTCTTAGTTTGTTTTTATTCTTAAGTTTAAACCTATACCTAGTTAACCTAACCACTAGTATCTCTGCTACGGGTACTAAGATTTATTACTCGCTTCTCTAGTCCCTAGATCCCTCTTCTAGGTTCCTTAACATTATAATTAACGCTCCTTTAATGTAACTTATGCGTTTTTCCGTAATAGGTTAGTCTTAGACAACTTTTTCATCCAGCCATATATAAAAATCTTCCCATTTGTTGTTATATCGTTGCCTATACCACTTCCTATACAACTGGTTTAGTGTGTATGGTCTATCCGTTAGAAAGTACTATGTTATTACTACACCATAATATCCTTTGGTATGTCTTTCTTCAAACCTAGTTAGGATATCTAGATCCTCTTCTTGTTTTAGTTTATCTAACTATTTTGCCCTAGGTATCCCTGTACTTAGCCTATTAGTAACTCTTCATAGGGGTGCTCTGTCTCTTATATGACCTAGCATAGCTAACCTCTTATCTAGCTTCTGCTCTTGCTATACAATAATTCTTATTCTAAACTTATCCATAGTTTCTTATTTTCTGCGTCTTATAGCTGGATCTTTGTAGTTGTCTTGCTTTTTAATCCTAGTATTAACTATTTAATCTTTAGGCTAAACACTGTGTTTACCTAGAATTACTAATGTTCTAATTTGTTCCCCAAACTTATAGTTCTTAAACTTGCGTCCTATACTTATTCGTTTGTTACTAAACTAAGTTGCTGCCCTTTCCCATCGGTTTTTATCTATTGTGGGTTTTTAGGTGTGTCTTATCTCGTCTTAAGAATCTTAAGCTTCTTTTATCTCTTCTTAAGAATCTTAAGCCTGTGGCCTTTTACCTTTATTAAGTAATAAGCTAGCACTAGCAGTTATCTGCTTGCTTAGTTTCTTCTAAATATTGCTCCTATCGTCTTATAAAGTAATAGAAATTATATCTAACGGTATCGCTATACCCGTTACTGAACCTGGTTTGGTGATAGTCTTAGTCTCTACTTCTATTTCGACTTCTCCAAGGTCTGCATACTCCTAGTAAACTGCCTTTATTGCCTTATTGTCGGTAAATGCTTTACCTATGTTAAATTTATCGTCTTTAATATCTAATCTGCGAGCTAGTTTGCTAGTTCCTTTAAACTTAAATAACAATGGCTCCTATAGCTAATAGCTTACGCCATACTTAGCGTCCTTATAAATTCGGCATGCGTTGTTATAACAATACGTAAAACTGTTAATTAAACACTCTTTTATTCCTTATAGCGCACCGTCGTCCCTCTATACGTATGTGCCTTCTACTGGTCTAGTTCCCTTTACCGCGTAGTTACTCTAACCACCTCTATAGTCTCTAGCGAAATAACCCTGTTTTCCGTAATTTATGCAAGCTCTATCTTTAAACCATTTTTCTTGCTATAGAGTCTGCCTAAACGTCTTCTGCTGCTGAGATCCCTGGTTTAGCCTCTACTCCTTAGTCCTTTAATTGCTTAATCCTTAACCTCTAGGTTTCTATAGTTTCTTTTCCCATCTTTAGGTTTCTTTAGTACCACTTAGGTCCATTAGCTCTGCGCCATTCCATAGTTTTTAACTCTGTGTCTGTCGTTGCGTACTTTGCGCCTTATACAACTATGGAACTCTGTCTTGCCCTCTTTTGGCTTGTTCCCTTTAATAGATTCTATTATTGATCTTTATTAACTAATCTATTAACTCTCTTAGAGTATCCGCATCTTCTATTAGGATAATTGCGTCCTAGACTTTAGCCTTAAGTCCCTATTTATACTGTGCCATAAGCGCCTTGTTGTTCCACTTAACCTATATAGCTAGTGTTTAAAACTATGTTGTATACTTAATTGTTAAAGTACGTTATACTAAGTTCTGAAGCTTTCGTTCTGCTATGGTTGTAGCCTCTAGGTCTCTAAATATCTATATTAGTTGCTTTGCAAACCCGTTCTAACTGGCAAATATATACCGTATATCCTGGTTAGTAGTTGTTATGCCATTAGCCTATATTTCCGTAAGATACGGCTTAAACCACTTAAGTGCCCTCCCCGTCAGGAACAATCCTGCGTAGGCTACTTAATCCAACAATGTTACTAACTTCGCTCCTTCCTATACTACCTTAAAGTGCATTTGCGTAAGAAATCCTTTGAGCTTTAACTTCTCTCCCAAGAATCGTTTAATTGAAGGTAACTTAATCTTTGCTACTCTAATTCCATTAATGCGTTCTTTAAGTATCCTATTATTGTCTTATAAGTAATTAACTATTTCCTATAACTAACCTCGCGTAACCACTTGAGAATCCCCATTATCTATACTCGTATTACTTAGCCCTGAGGTTGTGGCTCCCATTAACGCCGTCGTGACTGGTGCTGCTCTTAATGGCATATTACTCAATTTTGTTCCAATACCGTAACCTTAGTAGTAAATGTGTAACGGAACCTTGTAGCAGGAACTACGGTGGGTTCTATTAATAGGCTGGGTATATAGGTAAGAATAAAATCAACAACATAATAATAACTGGTGGAGTGGTTGCCCAATAGATTAACTCTAATTATATTCTAAGATTCACTACAAGGAGAGAACTATCTACGGTAGGGACTAAGGTCCTTTAAATATACAACCGTACTCCTAAGAAATCCTCTCTTATACGTAAGGTACGTGTTATACGTGTTATACGTAGCGTACACTACATACTCCTCGTATACTGCATACAACGTTATGTAACTCGCTTACCATTCCTTATCACATGGTTCCACCGGATCCATCCTAGACCGTGCCTATATTAACCAACTAGCTTCCGCCGACTCTTCTCCAAGTAGTTGTAACATCGTACTTAAAGCGTCCGTAACAGCGGTGGGATAGGGAAAATCGTGCTAAGGATTGCGGGAATTTATATATATACTAAATCGACTTCTGCCAAGTTCTGCTAGATTAATTAAATTCTACTAAAGTCCGTCAAAAACCGCGTGTATATATACGCATGCATTGACCACCAAGACCCCTAATTATTTAATTATATAATTCTCTCATTAGTCCTTTCTCTTCTTTACGTAATGTCTTGTTCTCTACAAGAGCTATATATCTTTAGATTTAGATAGAATTTATATTATTCCTTTAAATCTTCCCCAAAGCCTCTTCGCGCCCTTACACTTAATTAATAGTATCTTAATTTTTATTGTTTTAAAGTTTTTAAGTTTTGCCACGAAGCCTACTTGGTTAGTATTAATATAATCTACTATTTCTCTAAGTCTGTCCATTATAACTATTTATAAGTCACCCTCTCTTTCTTTTATACTTACGTCTTCTAATAATCTAAAAGTTAACACTCTTAGTATTGTTATAGGTGCTATTTTAGGTGGTATCTTATTTAACTTTGTTAATACTATAACTATGTAGTAAATATATAACAAAGCCTGATAGGAAATGCCATAGTAAACTCGCTAATAGGCTAGGTATATAAGTAAATAAGAAGTCAACAATATATAACTAGTAGAGTGGTTACCTAATAGATTAACTCTAATTATATTTTAAGATTTACTATAAAAAAGATAACTATCTAGGTAGGGACTATGGTCTTTTAAATATATAATATTGCGCTTAAGAAATATACTAAGTGTTAGGTAAAACCTAAGCAGATAGTTATATAGCTATAAGGCGCAGGCGACTCGCATACAACTCGCCTATAAGGTATATGCGCTGCATATACCTAGGGAACAGTACTAGCACCAATAAAATCTTATCCAATACGAACTAATAAAATATCGGTATTGCCAATATTGCCAGTATTCGGATAATATCGCAATATTTCTTGGTATACTAAAAATTTTTACTACCACCTAAGGTTACCTTCTATTTATATAATATCGTATAATATATCTTCTAGAAATTAAGAAATTAAGAAATTTAGATTATCTCCTACTTCTAATACTATTAAGGAAACTATAGACTTAATTTCTTTAACAAAAAAGTTACGGAAGACCTCTTTAATCTATAAGTATTGTTATACACCAACGCCAGAAGAAAGATTAGAAAAGCTAGAATAAAAATAGATTTGGTGTAAATATTATTTAAAATATATAGCTTAAAGTATAATAAATATAAGATAGTATCTAGAGAGTGTTTATAGAATTACCGTTAGCAAGGTACCTAACTCTAGCATTTATATAACAGCTTTTAAAACTATTAAAGCGTTATATACTAAGCTTCTTCTCTGGCTTGGTAATAGTAAAGACAACTTTAATTAAGAGATTCTTCGCTATATGGTTAATTAATAGGTCGTTAACTAAACCCTCTTAGATCTAATTATCGTACAACGGCTTCCATTTTTATATATAGAATAGCCAAAATAGCATGCCTTTATTTAAGCAATAAATCTATATAGCCGTATATTTATGCCAATATCTTATAACACAATTAAGTAGAGAGTGGGGGCTTGGTTTCCGCAAGCAAAAGATATTATATAAAAAAGGCTTTAATTATTATAAACAAGCATCTATCTTGCTGTTAATATCTAGACCTTACTAAGTTATAACCTTTTACTTACAATTTGCGCCAGCTTTATTAATGTAATAGGACTAGCCCAGTTATAGTAGGAATATCTTAGTAAAACACTTAACAAATAAATTCCGACGCTTTAATTAAATTCTGTTAAATTCTGCCAAGTTAATTAAATTCTAAATCCCACTAATATAATAGAATTTGGTCGAAACCTGTTAAAATCCGCGTGGGCTTATGCCTACGCGTCTGCTGCTAAGTGTCAGGTGAAACCTAAGTAGATAGTTATATAGCCGCAAGGTATGGGCGACCCTGGGGCGACCCAGGGGTGACTTGACTATGAGGCACGTGCGCTGCACGTGCCTAGGGAAAACCCTTCCTTACCTTGCACACAGACTCCTCCTTTTTCCCTTAAGGATTTGTCTGTCTATACAATATACCCTATTATTCTATCATTGGACTCCCTATCTACATCCTTACCTTACATTTAAATCCTTACCAATCCCCTTAGGAGGATAGCCGGTTCAATTTTTCCATAATGTCTCTAAAAAGAAAACCGACGCCTGCACCCAACAGTAATACACTGATAATACAACCGCTAAACGCCTTAGGATCTAGTGCAGACAAAACCACTAGAAATACACCAGTAGAATCTGAGCCACCTTCTAAACCTTAAAATAATCAGCCACCTGCAAACGCTAGAGACTAGTTTGACTTATATACCTAGGCTTAACAGGAGCTTAGCAAGATTACTAGTATCCTACTAAATACTACTGACATAAAGGAGCTAGATAAGCTGGCTAAGAAAATAGTTAACTTATAGAGCATTATCAATTTAACGAAGCCCTCCTATCGCCTCTCTAGTAAAGAGCACAAGTTATATAGCGAACGCATACGCTGAATAAATCTTAACGCCCTAGTTAAGAAGTCACCACCTAATATTGGCGGTACTACTTAACAGCATTTTAATCGCTGGATTGCCGTAGTTGAGAACCAATTTAAGGTTAATAACGCTAACTACAACTGTAAGCAACGCACGCGCTAGGCCATTAAAGGTCTTATAAAAGAGAAGATAATCGCCTAACTAGTTTATTACCAGTTAGGCACCAAAGGTAAAGGTCCCTTACTATAGGATAAGTTTAAAACTATAGTCCAAGACTAGATCAGGAACCCTATAGTAAGACGCTTTAATAACGCTACTATATACTATATAGCTATTATAAAGGAGAACTAGAGGTTTAATATCTTCCTAGCCTATATATGTAGCTTAGAGGACCTCTTCTTATATACCCTTTTTGTCAATCCTGAGAAACAGGTAGACTTTTAGTTCTTATATCTCCCAGCCTACCTATAAGCAGAGCTCTTCTAACAAAACTTCACCTAATAAATAAGAACCGCTAAAGACCTCTTTAATAAAATCCGCTATATAGAGCAATTACTTAATACCATAAAGCTTGTGGAAGATCGCGTAAATAGTAGCGGCAAATTATTACATTTAAAGTGTAGTTGCAGTGCAGGCTCTATAGAATTAGGTTTAGGGAACAGAACCTAAAAAGGGCAACGCTTTAAGCAAACTCCTAAGGAAACTACCTAAAAGCCAGATGGCTTAGGGGACCCCCTAGACGCCGGTGCTATACACGCAAGTTAAAAGAGACCCAAAGGCGGCCACTGCAAGGAACACTAAAAGCAGGCCAATAAAGAGAAGTTAGGGCAACCTTTGGAAAACCTAAAGCCCTAATAGCGTATCTCTCTTAACTACAACTAGGGCCTAATACAGAGGGAGAGAAGAAACGCATTATGGTACATATTGCGATGGATACACCCTAGAGTAAAGTCCGCCTATATTACTTATATAATAATAGGTGCTAAATTAACCTTATTAATTAAGACGTCATCTATAGGTTTAACCTACCTATATACTACGCATTATATTTATGTAAACCCATTACACATTTCCTTAATAGCAACTAGATAACAATCTAGGATGCTTATAATCTAACAGTCACCACTAGTAACTCCTAGGGTACCCCTCACACTATCAGCCCCCAGACCTTTTAGGGTGGTTTATTTAATAGTTATAATATAGTTCTTAAATGGGATTGGCTCGCGGAAGTAGATCTGTTAATTAGCTTTCGTTCTAAACAGTTTATCTAGGGTACTTTAGACCCTAGACGCCTCCAGGTAGTTACCCTTAATGCTCTCCTAGCAGATATTAAGGCTGGTGAAATAGTCTATTTGCTATAGCCAGAAGACTCCTTCTTTATGCCAGTCATAAACATAATAGAGGACCTATCATTACTAGCAGCGAGTACCTATATAGACCCTCCAGATGTAAAGACACTAGTTATAAACACAATAGAGGACCTATTATTACTGGCAGCAAGTACCCATGGAGATCCTCTAGTGCCGGTATAGATCACCTTAACTTAGGGGGGAGGTAATTAAAACCCTAAAACTATTAAGTATACTGCAGCAGAGCTGTATGTACTCTTAGTACAAGCATACCTACAAAACGCCTATCGGCTGCACCTATCTCTTTACTGGCTCCTAGAAGCATATTACCATATAATAGTTGCTTTAACCTCTGTGGGCTCTAACTTACCAAATACATACAAAGAAGAGATTAATGTCTTTTCTAACAAGCTAGCAAGTATACTACCTTAAAACTCTAAGTATAACCATACAATTGACTTAGAAGAAGGCAAGACACCACTATAAATGCCCCTCTACAACCTCTTATAGAAAGAGTTGTAGATCTTATAAGAGTACCTAGACAGTGCTCTTAAGAAGGGCTGGATTAGGCCTAGCAAGTCGCCTACTAGAGCGCCTATCCTTTTTATGCCAAAAGCAGACGGTATAATATAGCTATACATTAACTACAGACGCCTAAACAAGATCACGATTAAGAATTAGTACCTACTACCGCTAGTTGGTAAACTCTTTAATAGGCTTAGCTATATAAAGATATTCACAAAGCTGGATCTTTATAATGCGTACCATAGAATTTATATTAAGAAGGGAAACAAATGGAAGACTGTATTTAAGATATACTATGGTCACTTTAAGTACCTAGTAATGCCCTTTGGTCTTACCAACGCCCCTATAACTTTCTAGAGCTATATTTAAAAGGCTCTAGGGACCCTATGTTACGGCACTGATACAGACCCTAGTCAGGGGCTCCTCGCTTAGAGCCTTGGCCCATGTATATAGACGTGTCCTTTCCTCGACCTTCTTCCAGTCCTCGTCTTGGAATTCTCGTTCACTGGCTA
>Ga0307507_10000277_pt1 | contig 101232 bp, 19 predicted proteins | sample 7_EM_MG_FD_207223 | JGI IMG/M metagenome (GOLD analysis project Ga0307507, IMG submission 207223) | Populus trichocarpa ectomycorrhiza microbial communities from riparian zone in the Pacific Northwest, United States - 7_EM | ecosystem: Host-associated > Plants > Roots > Unclassified | place... | reverse complement strand
ATAGTTAAATATATAGTATATAACTTTACCTTAATTGCATGTTAAGAAATATATAGTTACCTTTTAAAGTTGCTAAGTAGGTTAACTGCGTGTTAAGGAATATATAGTTAGCTTTTAAAGTTGTTAAATAGGTTAACTGCGTGTTATTTAACTTTTAAAGTTGCTAAGTAGGTTAATTGCGTGTTAAGAAATATATAGTTAGCTTTTAAAGTTGTTAAGTTAGTTAATTGCATATTAAGTTAGTCAAATTGCGTGTTAAGTTAGTTAATTGCATATTAAGTTAGTTAAATTGCGTGTTAAGTTAGTTAATTGCATGTTAAGTTAGTTAAATTGCGTGTTAAGTTAGTTAATTGCGTGTTAAGTTAGTTAATTGCGTGTTAAGTTAGTTAAATTGCATGTTAATTACGCGAAACGCGAAAATTAAAGTCTACTTAAATCTCATCCTGCGAATATTTTCCCGATGTAATTCTTACCTACTTTAACCCTAACCTTAAATATATTGTTAAAATAGACTTATCTAATTATATACTAGGGGGAGTGTTATTGCAATATAATAAGAACGGTAAGCTATGTCTAGTAGCCTTTCTCTCCCAGAAACTCGCCCCTATTAAATTAAACTATAAAATATACAATAAGGAACTACTTATAATTATTAGATATTTTAAATAATAGCGTCCTAAGCTTAAAGGATTGTTATTTCTAATATGCATATTAACGGACTATAAAAACCTATAATACTTTATAACTATAAAGCAATTAATGTAGCGCTAAATTTGTTAGGCTGAATACCTCTTATAATTTAACTTTAAGATTATATACTAACTAGGCAAACTTAATTAGAAGCCTAATATATTAATATAATAATTATAGGATCTACCTGCAAACGCTATAGATAAACGGATTATAAATCAATTATAGATCTTATTGCTTTCTAAACATTTTAAAAAACTATATTCTATATTCCTAAACGCGGAACTTAATAGAAATAAATTAGAAGTTAATAAATAGGAAATAGAAATTAATAAGCTAATAGAATATAAATATAAGAATAATATATAGATAATAGATGTAATAAAAGTAATTTAAATAGAAAAATAATAGTATAAAGATATCTAGCTCTCCGCCAGACATATTTTCCTCCTCTTTAAACATCTAAGATAATATTAGTCTTATTAGTCCAAATAACGTTCTTCTACTGCTCTAATAGCCAATTCTAATATTTAAGATACTACGCAAGACGGGCTGCCTTTATTTCCGCTATAAGACCTAGCTTTATTATTGGCTTTATTTTTTAAAACCCCGACCGCTTAAGAGTACGCCATACTGACTTTTGCGAGATATTAACCTCTACAGCAATTTAGGTGGTAGATTTCTCTATATTAAATCTATCTGTCTATATAGCGCCAATAATCTCTTATATCTTCTCCTCTGTAAGCTTCTTTATTTGCCTAAAGCCCTCCTTTTAAGTTACATATTTATTAATAATCTGGCCTTTCTTCTTAGGCTTCTAGCCATACTCTTTTACAGTACTTATAATTATATTAATTTGTGTAACCGACTACCCATACACCGCTAGAATACCAATCTAACTTGCCTATATATTGACTTGGTTACTGACTTGGTTACTGACTTAGTCAATGACTTAATTAATTACCCCTTTATTGTCTACACCTTTTATGTATATATACCACCTGATTTTTATAGATTTAGAATTAAGTCGCTTATATAATTCTCCCACACTTACACTGTTACAGTTATAAGTCCGGATTACACTACCTGCTAAACTAATTAATCTACTACCTTATTTACAAAGTCACTACTTCTACCACCTTTGCAAGTGTCTTAGGCTTCTTTACTAACTAAATAAACGGACGGTTGTAGCTGGCCGACAAATGTACCTAACAGACAAACGAACTGATGAATTAAAAAATGTTAAAATAAGGTTTTGCTAAGACGCTAACCTAGGACCCTACTTAACCTGTTAAATTCTAAAAATAATAACTAATATAGACGGACCTCATTCAAAATTCAACCTTATCCTTAAAAGGCCATCTAATTAGATGCAATGGTTCTTTATTATTTAAGATACTGCTAAAATAAATAACGTATAGCAGTATATCAACCTATTAAAGAAGAAAGATAAGCTTCTGAAGCTGGAACCTCCAAATTAATTTATACCAAGAGACGTGCTTCCTACTGCTACGTTGATAGCCAAGCTAGATCCAAACCAACTCATTGCCTATAATTAACTATACGCGGAATATAAGGATGACCTCCGCGTGCACTAGAAGTAAGAGTAAGCCATAAACAATATCAGCAATTATATTGTCTGTATAATGTTAGTAGCCTACCTCCCTCTTATTAAAGACCTTGGAATGGTATACAAACGCCTTTAAGAGTTAAAGACTATACTCGCCCCTACTACCTTAGGTTAAAAGCGCAACGTCCTTAATTAATACATAGCTCTTAAAGCCTATAATAAAAAGCAGAGTATTAAAAAATAGTTAAACAACTAGAGGAGCGTCTATAAGCTGGCAGAGGAATTAAAGCTTCCAGACATACAAGGCTTTAGGCCCCACTATAATTTTGTACAAGCAATTAAATCCATCTCTTCTAGCTTCATAGGAGCACTAGAAGTAAATCTTATTTAAAAAGAACGGAAGGACAAAGAGGCCCTATCTATTATTAACCTCATTAAGGAATTTAAGGAGCACTACCGCATGTAGCAAGCATCATCTACCTCAGCTGCTAATAACTCCGTATTTATAACTCTTTAAGGCAATACAAATTCCAATTCCAATTCAGACTCCAATAGCAATTTAAATTTAAATTTAAGATGGAATAAGGAATGCATATATGGCCTCATATATTGGTTTAACAAATGCTATTATATTACTAAGCATAAGCGCCCTTAAGGATGGAGACTAAGGGCAGATGTTTAGAAGAAAGTAGATAAAGCTATCTTATTTACACCTTGGATTAAATATATTGTTAACTAAATTTAAAAAAGAGAACAGGAAGTAAAGGAGAATAATTAGAACATAGAATCTACAATTAATTTTAATTCTAAAACCCTACCTTCTACCAAACTAACTAGCTATACTGCTGTGCTCAGTACTGGTCAAACTCCTTTTAAACTTCAGAACACCTAAATACTTGACCCTGGCGTAGATACCCACGTCTATAATAATAAAGAAGACTTTACCTTCTTATACCTAGCAGCAAAAGACGACTACCTAATTACTGGCGGAAATTTTAAGAAAATTCGGGCTTATGGAATAGTAACCATTACTGTCAATACACCTACTGAGAAGTTAAAAATGAAGCTATCCTATATAGCACTAGTACCCACCATATTCACAAATATTGTAGCACTCTTAAGAGCTACTAATAATGATATCCATTTTGACTTAAGACAAAACTTGCTATACTGTCTAGTAACTGGTAAAATAGTATGCTATGCAAAACGACTAGGGGGACACTAGGCACTGATGCATAGAGAGCCTATAAGTACCCTAGATTTAACTTAATTAACCTTTTTAACAGGAAGATTTCAGCTAAGCTAAATGGCCTATAAACTAATTGGAGCCACAGCTATAAGATGGTATAAGATACTCGGCTATATAGGACCTAATGCTATTACACAGCTTCCTAAGCACATTATTGGCGCAGAGCTAACTGAATTTGAAACTAATAAACGAGCACCGCTCAAAATTAAATGTGAAGTTTGCTTACTAGTAAAGCATATACAGCAGATCTCTTAAAGACGAGAACATAAATTTCCAGCCACTTAACCATTTAAACGGCTAGCATTTAATATCATCTACCTTGGAGTACCAGGGTATAACGGCGATAGATATGCCATGCACTTCTATTATATGTATTCCAAATTTAACTTTATATTCACCTCTAAGAACAAGGACAAAGCTACCATCCTACCTACCATTTGCAAGACTTACCGCTTAATTAAGATATAATTCTACTAAGATGTTATCTTCTTCTAGAGCAATAACAAATAAGCATTTAAATAAACGGAAGACACCCTATAAGTATGGTGTGTAGATAAGGGCATTACCTTTAAATGCCGAGCACCGTATACTAAGGAATAAAATGGCGGAGCTAAATAATCTGGAAGAACCCTTATGGAATGATTAAGGTCTATATAGCTGGAAGTATCTTTACCCCTATTTCTAGGACCAGAAGCTTTCCTTACTGCTAGCTATACACTTAATTAAATACCAAATAAGTAGCTAGGGTGGAAAACTCTGTATAAGGTTGCCTACGGTAAGCTGCTATTACTTACCCATATGCACGAATACGGTTGTAAGACCTATACGCTGAATAAACAAGTTAGAAAAGGAGACAAGCTAGCTCCTTATGCATTAATTAGACACCTAGTTGGCTACAATTTAACAAATATCTATTAAATCTGGATTCCAAGCCTTTGTAAAGTTATTTAAACCAAAGACGTTATATTTGACAAGACCTTATTCTATAACCCTAAGGGTTAAAATATTAATTACCTACTTAGGGAAGCATTAGAAGACACTATCCAGGCAATTAGTCTACCAGAATCTCTCTATAAGGATAAATCTAAGGATAAATCTATCCTATATAGACCTACCTTAAATATAGATCAAACGACTATATTAAGCGACTTAGCAGAGCTTTCTATAAAGGATATTAAATAGCTACTAACACCTAGCAGAATGGTATCTCTGGATCTGCCAGAAACAAACACCACACTAGGAGGACTTTAAGATGATATCTTGGATATAATTGAAACAGGTTCTACCCAGCCAAGCAGTTTACTAGAACTGTTAAATACAGCTCCACAAGCTAATAAGGTCTCGGCCGATCCTTCTGCCAATTTTATCCTACTAGAAGGTTCTAAACGAATTTAATGTTAAGTATACGCAGCAGCACTAGCTAATATACCTACCCTGTTTAGTTACTACGCTAGCTTTGCCATAGGACTAGTAAAAGATATTAACTGAACTAGATCCTCCCTGTACAGAGATAATTTTCCTCCTAAACTAAGGAACCTTAAAAAGCTAAGAAAGCACCTTTTAACTACTGGCTTTTAAAAGGCTATGGAAAAAGAATACAATGACCTGAAACGCTAAGGGACATTTAAGACTGTACTAAAAGAAGAAGCATATAATAAGCAGATCCTTCCACTGAAATAGGTCTTTAAATATAAGTTTAATAGCGACGGCTGCCTATAAAAGCTAAAAGCTTAACTGTGCGTCTGTGGAGACCTATAGATTACTAAGGAAGAGACCTATACAGTAACCCTAGCTGCTTGAATATTCCGTGCCCTTATGGCTATAGCAGCCGCATTTGATTTGGAGATTTAATAGTATGACGCTGTAAACGCATTTATGAATATAAGACTAGATAAGCTAGTCTACTATTACTACCTAGAAGGCTTTGATTAAAACGGACATATCCTAAAGCTACTCATAGCGCTATACGGGTTAAAGGTCTTACTACTACTTTGGTACAAAGAGCTTATAAATACACTAGCCAAATTTGGGTTGAAGCCTATCTTAGGTACAAACTGCCTTTACACTAATAGATGACTTATTGTCTTCTTTTATGTAGATAATATCGCCATTCTATTTGCCAAAAAGGACCTTTAAAGACTTAAAGAATTTAAAGCTAAACTTCTATATTAATATGAGATCCGTGCACTAGGAGACCTATAATAGTTCTTAGGAATTTAAATTAAATAAGATTGGGTAAGTAGAAAGCTCTGGCTCTGCCAAGACTCCTATATTAAAAAGATAGCTAGTTAATTTAATATTTAACTAGGAAGATTTTCTAAGTCACTACTTCCTGCTAAAGAACTAATTCTATCCAACCAGTAAATGAACCCTTAAAGAACACTAGCCTACTAGTAACGGGTTGGTTCTCTTATGCACCTTGCTGTATTTGGGAAACCTAATATTATAAAGACGCATTTAAAGCTAGCAGAATTTCTCACTAATTTAAATTAAAAGCACCTTAATGCATTAAACCAAGCCATTGCCTATTGCCTTAGAACAAAATCTACAGCTATTAAATACTCTAGCAAAGTATTTAGAGCATATGTTTACTTTAGAAACCCTAAAGGAGAAGACGTCACCTTTTACGGAGCATCCAACGCAGTATTTGCGGACTATAAAGAGACTAGATAGAGCTCTTAAGGATACCTTTTTATACTATTTAAAGGACTGATCAATTGGAAGGCAACCCTATAACAATTAGTGACTTACTTAACTACTAAAGCGGAGCTTCTCTCCCTGTCTACTGCCGCTGTTGAAATTATCTGGTGGCAGCGTTTCTTTAAGGCAATTGGTCTTAATTTAGAACGCGATTTTACTCTGCTATATGATAATATGCAGACTATACAACTCCTAAGATAGGATACACCAAAGCTTGACACCAAGCTACGACATATTGACGTCCATCAGCACTGGCTTAGACAGGAAGTCTAAGATAAAAAGATTAATATACAATGGGTCCCTATAGACAAGATGCCTACCAATAGTCTTACTAAGATCCTACCCTATTAAAGGTATGAGGCATGGATAAAGCAATTAAATTTGGTGGACATTTAACATCAGATTTTATTTAACAAAGACTCTTGAACATCACCCTATCCATTCACTACTCCTAAATTATGTCTAAATTTCCTATTTTGGTATAGTCTCTACCTTTATTTTTATTTTCTATAGCTTTGACTACACCATTAAATCTGGGGGGGGGTATAACTAACTACCCGTGCACCGCTAGAATACTAATCTAACTCGCCTGTATATTGACTCGCTCACCGACTTGGTCACTGACTTAGTCAATAACTCAATCAATTACCCCTTTATTGTCTACACCTTTTATGTATATATACCACCTGATTTCCATAGATTTAGAATCAAGTCGCTTATACAATTCTCCCACACTTGCACTGTTACAATTTGTCTATACAAGACCTTCGTACAGGTGTAAATATCGTCATTCTTAAAGCTCTTTTGCTTAAGCATAAGGACCTAAGCCTTGGCAGCGATGTTAAATAATAAAGCCCCCATAGAGGAAAATTTTAGAAGAATAAGTTAAAGCAATAAAAGGTTGCATCCTCTCCCATAGTAAATTTGGTGGAGGAGGATGTAAGCTATTATCTTACCGCCTTAAGTATATTAAGAAATAGCTTGCGCACGAGCCTTGTAGTGTTTTTTTTTAGCTAGAAGCTTTGTAGATATAGTGCTTACTAAATTAGCTTTATAAATGGCTTTAAGCGGGTAAAAAAGCTTTAAAAAAGTTATATATATTATCCATATCTAACTCCCTCCTAAAGCCTTTATTAATGGCCCCCTTAGGGGCTTAATAGAGTTACTAGCTAGCAATTTATATACTTTATAAGTTTAGTATGGTGCTTATATAATAGCGGCGCGTAATTTAAATATAAATATCTCTATTAACCTACGGCTAATTCTTGCCGATTTAGTGCGAGTAGAAAGCGCTTAGTAGGCTCTATATATAGCGCTTAATGGGTATTAAGAAAGCGGCATTACTAGCGGTTAAAAATCGGCCGTAGATATAGGGTAATATCTATAATTACCAAGCGTATAGGCCTTATCGCCTATAAAATCTAACTTAGCTGCTAATTTAGCCACCTAAACCGAAATGTAGATATACTATTAGTATTTATAGCTTAGCTAAGCGCCCGCTAAGTCGCTAAGCCATATATAACACTAATAACCCCTATTAATATTCACAAATATTTACGGCTAAGCTTATAGCCAAGCTATAAAATATTTAAATGTCTTACTTCCTACTAATTAAGCCGCCAATACGCGCGTACTATTAGCCTATTAGACTAGCTATACGCCTATATATTTACCCTATATAGTAAGGTTACTTATCCGCTCACTAATTGGCCGGTAAGTATACTTTCTCTATCTTTTCTCCCTAGTCTATATCTATGTCTATATATATATATAAAATAAAAACCCCCCTTAGGGCGCCGCTCCTCTAGTAGCGTTCTACCCTAAAAATAGCGTTAATTAGTCGCGTAGATATTAATATTATAAATAATACTAAACTACACGCTAGCGCGTAGAGTATCCTCGACTTTACGCGTACTAAAAGGCCTAAAAATATATCTTTAAATTATAAACTTGTCGGTATCACCCAAGTGCACTTGTATGGCCTATTAATCTCTGGATTTGTCTTGTTATTAATAGGTGTAGAAAGCAGAGGATCGTAAGGATCGCGGTGCCTAAGTAGGGGGCTGATGAGTCACCGTAAGGGTGACTAATCAGAGACACGCGACTATGTGATATACATTCCAACACTGGCAGTTCTTTCTTTGTGCGTAGAACAGCCATCCTAAGACACATGACCATGTAACCTCTATCCATGTATTCCAATACTAGCAGTACGGTGCCAGCGACGGGGTTGTATTTTAGGGAGCAAAGCTCTACCTAGTTATGTTTGGGTCGCAGGCGTATCGGCATAATAGTTGTTAGATTTAGGTAGCAGTACGGTGTAAGCGTCGGGTGGTGATAGTGGTTGAACGTAGAGCTCGTCTATCGGTCGGTCAGTAAATCGCAGGCATATAGGCACGATTATTCGGTCGGTAGATCGTAGGTATATAGGCACGATCATTCGGTCGGTAGATCGTAGGCGTATTGGCACGATCATTCGGTTGGTAGATCGCAGGCGTATCGGCGCGATCAGTATCATAATAGCAGGCATAGCGGCGCTATCAGTTTGTTGATGGTATGTGGTAGTACGGTGCCAGCGTTAGATGGATTGCAGGCGTAACCACTATCTATATATTCCAATACTGGCAGTTCTTTCTTTGTGCGTAAAACCACCAATATATAGACCCTATTAACGTGGTATTCGTAGCTTGCAAAGGCCGTAGAGGGGCACGCTGGCGTTTGGGGGCGTGCTGTTGACGTGATTTTCGACGTGGTAGGATGTCGAGAATATAGAAATAGCGTGCTGGCAGAACTTTGAGAGTCTGGCAGAGCTGAAATTGTCGTAAGATAAGGGCGCGCTGGCAACTGCTGCGAATGCTAACGGAGGAGCAGGGGGCTGGAGAGCGCGTTATTAACGTGATTTCGACGTGGCAGGGTGTCGAGCTTATATAGGGTGCTCTTCTGGAGCTGATTGCTTCTGGCGAAGCTGGGTACTTTGGTGCTGCTGACGCTGCTGGGTTGTGGGTTGCTGCTAGAGCTGCTAGGTATTTGGGTATTGGATGCTGCTGACGCTGCTGAGGTGTGTCACTACATGCCGAGGCGCGTCGCTACGCTGGAGTACTGCGTGAGGCTGTTGGGTAATTGGGTATTGGGTGCTGCGATTGCTGCTAGATTATAGGATGCTGCCGAGGCTGCTAGATTATTGGGTATTGGGTGCCGCTGACGCTGCTGGGTTACTGTAAGGCTGGAGTACTGCACAGGGCTATTAGATGTTGGTTTGTATGCTAAAACGCGTACTAGGTATTAGTTTGCTGCTGAGTTGTATTACTACACTGGTTTACTGCGTAAAGCTATTAGGTAATTGGATACTGCGTAAGGCTGTTGGGTTGCTGTAATGCTGGGTGCTATTAATAAGCTAGTGTGCTGTGTACGGCTAGAGCGCTGCCGTAGTACTACTGGGGTAGCTGCTGAGGTAGCTGCTGAGGTACTGCCCAAGGGCTGTTGGGCGTTTGGTGCTGTTAAGCTGGGGGTACGGCGCTTAGTGAAGAGGTTGTACTGGGGGTTGATTTGCTGCTGTAGAATGTCTTATGCGTTGCGTATTTGTCGTATATTCTAAGCTGGCTGGGGTTAGGTGCTGCCGGAGCTGCTAGTGTAGTTTTTGCTGCTAGGTACTGGAATGCTGCTTGCGATTAAACGAAGCTGCTAGGGCGGCAGTGAACTTTGTTGCTCTATGGCCAACCGGTAAGGTCGACCATTAATCAATGTCGGTATCACCTAAGTGCACTTGTATGGCCTATTAATCTCTGGATTTGTCTTGTTATCAATAGGTGTAGAAAGCAGAGGATCGTAAGGATCGCGGTGCCTAAGTAGGGGGCTGATAAGTCACCGTAAGGGTGACTAATCAGAGACACGCGACTATGTGATATACATTCCAACAAAACTAAAGCAGATAAAGTTTAAAGTAGATAGGTAGGTGCTTTATAGAGTAGTATACTTATAGCTAACGCGCGTCTTTTTAGGCCTTTTATAAGCGAAAGTAGTACTATAACAGCGATACTATTATAGAGAAGAAGCTACTTCTTTTTCTTATTAAGGAGGTTATAGGCCAACCACTAAAAGTAAAAAGCTGTAAGGCTAGTAATAATATACCCTAGGATAAGACGCAGCTCTCCTACGCTTAGTTCGCAGCTATATTACTGCCCTAATAGACCTCTACTTGGCGTAAAAGGCTATAGGCATTAATAGCTACCAGTCCCTAAGGGAGGATAATATTGAGTACCTAAAGATTTTATAGCGGAGGGACACGCAGTAGAAAAAGTAGTAGTTTGCGGATAAGGGTAAGGATATACTACTTAATAGATATATAAAAGACGAGTTTAAAAGCGTCTGTTATAAGCTATAGGCCTATAAAAGCTTCTTACTAAAATACTACCTCTGCACGCTTATAGATATCCTATTAGGCTACTATATACTTACCTACGGTAGTAATAGGCGCTCTACTAAAATCTTAAACCTATTTACCTTTAAGTTAAAGGGGAAGGCCCTACCCGCTGTATACTCCTAATATTTACTATATACGCTATTAAGTAGAACTAGTATAGAATGGTATAATGTCTCTTAGATGGGAAGTTATAGTGCTATTTGTCAGTTAGTTAGTCTATCTATTAGTTAGTCGGTTTGTTGGTCATAATTAGTTAGAAGTAGTTAGTAAAGTAATTAGTAAGAAAAGAAGAAAGAATATATTCTGTAAACTAGTAGGGTCCTAATATCTAAGGAGGGAAGCCGAAGGCTCTATAAATATAGAAAAATGCCAAGACCCTAAACATAGGACATTTTGCCCTACTATACTAGTATAGCCGCCTTAAAACTATTAGGGCTCTATATAATAAAAAGCCGCTTATTTATATACTTAGTAGGCTACCTTTTTACCTTTTATACTACTAGGACTTTAGTAACAAGCTGTTTTTAGGCTTTAGTAAGTAGTTAGTGTAGTATCCTTTGCACGGATAGGGTCCTATATTTTGTGGCCTGTGCGCGGGGTCAAGAACATCAACTTTTTGGTATCCAAATGTAAACAAATAACACCACCAAGATGGTGCGTAACTACACATTCAATAATATGGACCTTGCGCAGCCCATTAAATATCCTATTTCCAAAAATCGGGTCGCAAAAAGGCCACCGCTAGAGCCTGTACCACTACCTGCTTCGAGCCTCTTCTTTGGTGATATGGCAGAACAACTTACCGCCCGTATATGCACCCTATTGATTGGTGCGCACGGGCCACATTTTATAGGACGTATCTATCCGTGCAAGGGATAATATCTGCCTAATTAAAAGTAGCGCTAGGGACCGTAAGGCGGCCTTCTTATATAACTTATAGCGGAAGTAGGTTGCTAGGGTGTTCTAATATATTGGCGTCTTCTTATAAAAGAAGACCGCCTAGTTTGAAGGAATTGTCCACTAATTTTCAAGGCCATTTTTATCTGTAACTATCAGTAGTTTTTAGGGCTAGTAACTATGCTGCCTAGCGAAGGTCCAATGCTGACGTGGTTTATCTACCATAGATCCCGTTTCTGGTTCCCGCTGTGTCTTCCTGAAAACTTTATTGAGATATGTGATTGGGGAAATGAAGATGGTATTAGATTCTATCTGTGGGCCAGCCCTTTCACCATGCAAAAAAGGAAAATAAAATATGGCTAGATTCTAACCCCGTGACTCTGAAGATGTCTTCTATATACCGGAGGCTTGACCTCTCCCTGGGCTCATACCCCATAATCATGCCTTATTTAGTATTCCTTGTTGGGTTATATGCCCCTGGCCTGACCCAACGTCTGAGCAAGCGCCGATAGTCGAGGTTTGACACAATTAGGTGGATTATCTTTGCGCCGAAGCCATTCGAGCTGGAGAAGGAGGTTACGATGTATTCGGTGTAGGGTTAGACCTTAGTACTGGTCTGTTGTCAGCCAAGCACCATGCAAGGGAATGTGAATGCCACCATTACGCTCCAGATCAATGTCTCTTCGTGTATCATTCGTGTAAACAGGAGTAGCGAGGTATCGTCTCCGTAATTGCAGGTATCCGACCATTAATGTTGCAATCGCGAGAGTGACAGTGAGAACGTTGAAGATAATAGCTTGGATTTCGTTGCCTGGAGATTTTGGGGCCGTAAGAGGGTTCCCAAATGTTAGGTTTGTCTGCGTGGTGATGAGGCTAGGGGTGGAGGATACGTAAAACGGATTTGTGGAAGGTGCTGGTATTGAAAGGATGGCGTCCGAGGTAGTGTTCAACATGGTTGGAACTGTAAGCCAATCAACAAGGTTCCAAAAGAGACTGTAAAGATTGAGCGAGAGTCACGGATCGCTTTGTTCAAAATTGATGTTTGAGAAGTGGTGTTGTGTGAGCAAATGTCGAGGGTTTCTACAAATCTTTATGTGCACTTGGCAGTGATTGGCAGTGAAGCGAAATTTTCTGGCAATGATGTCGGTTTTTTTACCCAGAAGAACGCGTTGTTTGAGGAGTAAGGGTCAGATAGACACAATAACGGCTGCAATTGGGAACTCTCACACTTTCGAATTGGCGCACTGCCAGATCTGCTCGGCGAGTCCGATGGTAGTGGCAATCACCCGCTCGCTTCCGTGGACCGAGGGTTGAGATGAAGATTCTAGATAGATGGCGCGCTGCCAGATTCTTTCGGAGACGCCGAACATGCTCTTGCTCAGCCGCATAATAAATCGTAACCGAAGGCGTGGATGAGTGGTGTAGTGAGCCACCTGACAACCTGACCAAACGTGCCGTTAGAGTCGTCCGCCCGACCCCTGGAGTTGATGCGCAGGAATTGGCGCGTCGCCAAAATTCTTCGGAGACGCCGAAAGTTCCTCAGGCTAACTCCACTCACATACGTCATCAATTGCCTACATTTCTATGTGACAGCGCTGGTTGGATTTCGACTTTAGCCCAAACGCCACCTATTCTTAGCGGACGTGGCGCAGTCGTACCAAAGGCAACGAACTGCATCTATCCCAGCCAGAGCACTTTCAGTTGTTAGCGAGGGTGGTTAAATAAAGAGAAGGAACGGCGCGGTGGGACGTATACCTACAATATCGCTCTTTGCATTGTCGCAAGTCAGTTATCCGGTGTCCACATTAAACATCATCGCATGTTTCGATCATGACAGATCCAGGTTTCGGCTACAAATTGGCATTCCCGGATTTTAACGATGCCGATGAAAACCCTTCCCCGAATCCAGCTCCGGATTTATCAAACAAATCGTTTCCGTGCCCTGATCCAACGTGCGGGAGAAGCTTCACGAGGAATAAGGCCTTGCAGGACCATCTACAAGGACCGGCTCATGTCAATGAGAAGCCTTACAAATGCAAATTATGCGCCAAAAAATTCACCCGATCCAACGACCTAAAAAGACACGAGGTGGAAGTCCATGAAGAAAAGAAGTTCGTGTGCGAAGAAATACTCATAACGGGTACAAGGCGTGGTTGTTTAAAACGTTTCTCTCGCGCTACCACTCTCAAACAGCACCAAAAAGAGTGTGTGAAGTTCAGAAAACCAACCCAGCCGGAGGCCCAGTTGACGTGGCCATCAGTGCCTGAAAATCGAATGCGACAGTCTGCCCAATCGATATTGCAGAAGCAAAAGCAAGCCGAGGAATGCAGACAAGAATGGGTCCACGAGGATTTGTGCTTCGTGTGTAAGGTTTGCAAGGTTCGACGGTTGAAATCATTGGTCGGCTCCTTTGTTCAGCACCTGATCTGCCATTTAGAGGATATCGAATACCGTGCATTTCGGTGTGCGCAATGTCCTGCTCGATTTATTCTCCAGGATCATCTTAACCGACATGCAATCACTTGCCAAAAATTGATTTGCGGTCTAAGTGATGACTTTAACGGAGCTTGGGGATGCGGCCGTCGGTTCGAGTCTGCTGAACACTTCGCAAAACACATGCAAGGGATTGATAACACTGGATGCCATGGTCATGAAGATAAAGTGAAGGAATCGATTATAAGACAGCTGGATTCATTAGGCTTCACAGCGCGCAAGAAGGAATATACTAGTTTCGAAATATATATTAGTGAGGTACGAGGGCAAGCACTTAGAGGATACCTGTAATTTATTGGAATCGCCCAATTTTTGAAGGAGCAACCCAGTGTCTATTAGAATTCAAATGAGCCACCCATATATTCCCACTTCTTACAACCTCAAAGCCTCATCCGTGAACGCAGCATACTCCTCCTTGCTCATTAACTTCTCCTCGGGCTCTCCCGAGACCTCGAACTTCGCAATCCAACCCTCACCTTCGGGATTTTTATTGACAGGTGCTGGCTTCTCTTCCAACACACTGTTCACCTCTGTAACCTTGCCGCCGATTGGCGTGAGGATATCTGAAGCTGATTTTACGGACTCGACCGCTCCGACGGCGTCGCCGGCAGCGATTTCTATGTCGACCGGGGAAGCTCGATGTAGACGATATCGCCAAGGGATTCGGCGGCGTATTGTGAGACTCCAAGGACGTCTGTTCAACATTTGGATTAGCAAATATGGCTTGAGGTGATTTGGGAGCTTGCTGTGCAGTATCCGTGGCCTGCGTAGCTGCGCCTTGCCCACCCACCTCTTAGGTGGGTGGTGGACAGCTTAATCGCCAGGACATCTCAATCGCCACACCAAAAACCAGCAAATTCACACCTTAATATCTTAACATCCACTAAATAATAAATTCTAATAATTTAGATTTAGGCTTTTATATATACTCTACAGCTTCTATTAAAGTTGCATAATAAATAGTTTAGTAGTTTTAAAGATATAGTAATTTGACCTCTTTTTGGCCCCCAAATTTTAGTATCTTAAAAACTACTAAACTATTTATTATGCAACTTTAATAGAAGCTATAGAGTATATATAAAAGCCTAAATCTAAATTATTAGAATTTATTATTTAGTGGATGTTAAGATATTAAGGTGTGAATTTGCCGGTTTTTGGTGTGGCGATTGAGATGTCCTGGCGATTGAGCTGTCTACCACCCACCTAAGAGGTGGGTGGGCAAGGCGCAGCTACGTAGGCCACGGATATGTCCTTTGTGAATACCCCATATTCGCCACATTTCACAAAGCCGCATTTGTCCTAGTTAGGAGTACTATCCTACATCTGCCAGCGACGACAGACGAAAATGCGAGTGTGAGTGCTTGCAACGATATTCTCGGCTACTGAGACCGCAAAAGTGGGAGGAATCTAGAGATGTGAATAACAACGTGCAAGTCTTGCCGTCAGGAGATCGTTCAATCCACTCGTGATCTTTTGTGCACTCTTCTCCTTGATTGCTTGATCGTTAGTATCTATGTGCTACAAGTCAGTTATCGTAGACATGACTAACCTGCTGCTGATATCAAAAACAACCACCTCCGCTCTATCGGAGCTCTCTGCCACCCCTGACACGCAAATGGGGCGAATGCTGACGGTCTGCGAGTAGCAGAAGAGGTGAATTGACGCGCAGCATGCGCAACTGAGAGTCGAGCTGCCATAGTGGGTGCTTTGGGGAGTCGAGAGGAGTTGTGGGAGTGTTAGAGCTCGCGGTGATTTATGCCAGAAGTGGAGCACTAAAATCGGTGCCAAGACCTGGGTTACGCGACAAATATTTTCCAAGCTGCTTTTGCGCGATAGCGAGGGGTTATAACTCGGCGTGGTCCGAAAAAAACTCGGCGTGGTCCAAAAGTTTAACATAGTCCGAACTTTAAATTTAACTTTAGACCACGCCCAGCTTCAGACCATACTTAGCCCCCACATATGCAATACATATACGATTTAAATAAAATAGAAAATGTAAAGTTATTAATCTATAAAATTGCAGATATTATAGTACGTGATTTATACATATGCTATATATATGCGCTAATGTGGCCATATAAGGTAATAGTAGTTAGTTATTAAAACATGGCCTATATACATGCGTAGCATATCTATAATAATATTCGCACTATAACTTTATCTCTATAACACTATAGCGTATACTATAAGTATATATAGCGCAACCTAGGTATAGGCCTTATATATACTAACAAAAAGACTAGGGCGAATTTTTAATAACTAATTTAATAATTATATACGCCGCATATATGCTTATTATAAGTAACCTAATAATTACAGATTTTAATAACCTATAGGTAGCCTCTACCGCAAATCTATCCACCTTTAGCTATTACTATAGTTAGTATATATAGAGTATATACTTATACTTACTTATAATACCTTATAGGTCTAATTCTAAATCTAAATCCTAATTAGGTAATACCTAGTAAGTTATATAATTATATATATACGGCATATGCTTATAATAACTATAGTGTATATTACAGTAGCTCTTATAGGGGAAAGATATAGGTGTATATAGAATCGCATATTTAGTATATATGCTAACTATATATAGCCCTAGCTGTTATAGTCTAAGACAATATAAGTATATATAGCTTTATATACTATATAGGTATATACTAAGCGTATACCAGACCCACCTAATACCACCTCTATACTCTCCTTAGTAAATACTATAGTATATATTGCTTATCTATACCCTATATATAGTATATACTAAGCTAAAGTTTAGGTATAATATTGCAGTTAATAGCACGCAGATATATAGCTATATCTTTACCGCTTAACTAAGCGTATATTTTATATATATGCAGCATCTATAGCTCTACTAATATAGTTATAGTATTACTAGCATATCTGTAATAAGCACAGTAGTGCTTATATATATTACTTCCTTAAACAATTATACGGCGACTTAGCCGCCATTTTTGGCGGTTTGTGACGCCGTTTTCTAAGGTCGATTTGCTTGAAAACCCCCTAAAACCTACGGCTGGTAGCCCAAGCACTAAAGTTATCTGGATTACTTATATTGGCCTAGCGTAGGTATAAATAGAGCAAGGCACCCTTGGCCTTTATTAGCGCTAAGGTACCCTAGGTACACCGCATACTTGTATACTATATAGTACTTCGCTTCACCATTAGGCGCCAAAATAGGCCCTCTAAATTTGGCTGGCTAGTATACTTAAGATGGCTTCGCCCTTGCTTGTTGACTATAAATAGCTACCTATCTTCTCTTCTCCCGCTAGACCTGCCTGTTCTGCTTATTATCCACCTTACTTATCTTTAAGCATTTATTAATAGTAGCATTGCACCAACCCTCCTTTCTTTAATAGATTCGCCAATGATAATATAATATGCAATAATACCTGTTAGATAAATACTCTTTGTCTAAGAAGAGCAAATATGTAGATTTGAAAACTAATAAAGCTAGTTCCAGCACAGACTTAACTAACGTCAATACCAGTAGTAATAATAATAATAATAATTGGGCATGGCTCCTTGCTGATAAAGACCACCCGCCTAAGTACTACCTTAAATAGCTTAACACGTTTAACAAAGTAAAATATATAAAGGAGGATTATAAACCTAGCAGTACCCATCTGCTTGACTATATTAAAGAGCAATGGTGCTAGTAAGCAGCCTGTCTCTTTCTGTTTCCCTACTATGTTATACTACCCTAATGGCGCTAACATGTGGTATAGGTTCTAGGCGTACTTAAAGAAGGACCCTTAAAAGGCCTATATAACCGTCTCTCTTCACAGTCTTTATAGCTTTTTTAACTGGCTGCTTAATTAACGCTAAGGAAAAGAAGAAAGGAGGTGCTATAGGACTAAGGTATTAAGCTCCCTTGGGATATACTAAAAGGTCTACCGCCTTGTATATAAAAGAGCGACTAGTGTGAAGCTTAATGGTTGGTTAAATAGGAATATATATAAGGTGAGCGTATCCCAGCTACTTTAAGATGTTATATACCCTAGGCTTTAGACGTAACTAATTTTAGGGGTTAGATACTTAGAAAGCTGGCCAAAAAGTATAGCTTAAAAAAAACAGGGCTAGAGAAGCCCTATATATATATAGAGGACCTTATAGAAGTGCTACAGACAAACCTAATAATAACTAAAAAGAGGTACTCCTATGGACGCTATAGGATACTACTCCAGCTATATCTATAACTGGGTGGTTTTACTGTAAATTAGCCCTAAGCCCTCCTTAATCTCTACTATTAGTATATTAGGGTTACGCTACTCTAGGACCTAGAGGGTGGGCCCTACTATATTTTACTAGAATTTATATTTGAATTTACAAAGGAGTACCTTAGTGTAAAAGATATATAGGTTCTTAAAGTTCTATTCTTTCCTTTTAGTTGCTACTATTTATAATATTATAAAATAAGTACTAATACTTATCTACTAACTAGAAATACCTTTCTAATCCCTAAAATTATCTATAACCTATTCCTTAGCTTTAGCCCCTATGTCTTTCTTCTTAGTCTCCTTTTCGCTGATTAGGCGTTTATAGTATATAACCTTATATCTCCTAAGGAGCTAAGTAAGCTCTATATTAAGCTAGGTTATAATAAGCTACCATTATAGCTAAATTGGAAACTAGATAATATTCCCATATTCTACTAGTTAGTAAGGACTTTAAATGGCTAGACTATTTTTTATAATAAACCTCTTCTATACTCTACACTTATACCCTGGACTAAAGGGCTTAGGGAGATTACTGGCTTTGCTTAGGTCTCTTGCCTATATTTACTTAAATATAGTACTAGAAAGGCATTTAACGAAAATAGTAAGCTCTATTATAATTAGCCTTTCTATTAAAAGCACTAAAGAGAAATATAGGTAATGTTAGCAAGGCTATACAAAACCTAATAATACAGCATGCCAATATATAAACGTTCTTAAGGCACTACCTATTACAATATATTATAGTAGATATATAGGCGATTATCTAAGGCCTCTAGCCCTAAGATGCATTGATACAGGCTGCTTATACTATAAGCTGTTTAATTAATCCTTAATAATTGTAGCGGCTTATAACAAAACAATCTTTATTAGTTAACGATTATCCTACTATCCATTCTCTGCTTAAGTAAAGAGAGTAACTTAAATGCCATCTTAAAGGCAAAGCTACAAAATATCTAAAGTATAAGGCGCTTAATGGCGAAATTAATAGGGAAAGGTAATGCTAGCAGTATATATTTTTTAAAGATGTTAAGGAGACCTAGGAACAGGAGCAACTAATATATAATATTAAACTATAGCTTGCTAGCGTTTAAGTTAATATAGAGGCTAGGGTGATAACGGATCTCTATAAGGGTATATTATTAGAACAAAAGGAATTAGTTAATGCGGTTATTAGCCTACTAGGTACTATATTTAAAGAGGAGATTTATTAACACGATAGGGCTATTTATGCGGTTATGCAATACTACAAGGTTAAGGAAGGTGGAATATACCCTACTACTTTTAAACCTTGCGAATAATCTAGCGGTTATGTAATACTAGTTAAGACAATAGATAAGGCCAAGATTAACTCTTAAGTTAAAGCCTTAGAAGTAGCTAAAGTGTTAGTATACAGTAAGAAGAGGCTGAAGATATATTTTCTTTGTCTAGGTAATAAAAACCTATTGATTAAACAGCGCATATATTTATTTTATACCCTAGGTAATCTTAGTAAATACTTTAAGCGGAAGCACCTTGTAAATATTAGGAAAGGGGAAAAGATCCAATACAACCTCTATTAGGTTGTTTTGGCGTATAAGATGCACCTATAACAATATGCTGATAATATACACGGTATGGTCTTATAGAGCGCTACAACTGTTTAGAATATGGATTTACTCTATAAATGGTATAATTTTAGTTTTAACACTAAGGATTAATTACGGCAAGTAGTCTTAGAAAATTTCTTTTATATTTTATAAGATAGGCTGTTTTATGCAAATACTAAGAAACTTTAATAGTAATAATAGAGGTTAAACGCGTTTATATTTCTCTAAGGGGATTTTAGGCTTTAAGTATTTTATTTTAGGGATAAAGTAAAGCTAATAGAAGAATGTATGCACTAGTTCTATAGCCGGGCTATTCTAAAAAGATATCTCTACCATAAATATCTTAATTAACTTAAAAAGGGATAATTAATTAGGTATAGCTATCTAAACTATAAGGCAGCCCTTAAGAATAACTTATATGTTCTATATTACGCCTATAATATGCACAAGACCCTAATACTCCTTTAGTTTCCCATTTTTAAACAGTAGTAGGATCTCTAGAACTATATAGGTAGCATATATTAGGTATTCTACTAGTCTTAATTAAGGGATACTAGTACGTAATTAATATTATAGCCCTAGTTGTACAAGCTAGGTGGTTATGTGAGCTAGGTTAGAGGCTACATAGTTTAGCCTAATACTATTTACGCCCAGTATATAAATTGGTAAGAAGTATATACTATCCTAGCTAAGAAGGCCGCACTAACCTATTAAGTTTAGCGGGCTATAACAAATAATAGGTAGATCAGCGATTAACCCCATAATTTCAGATTGCGTTATATAGTGTATTATAATCTAATTAGTATCATCAATTTGTTTTAACCCTAAATAAGTTATTTACCCTTTTATTTATTCTATAAATATAAAGGAAGGAACCGGCCCTAAGCCATACCTTTAATTAAATATATAAAATGACTTCTAACTTATCTTAAGATAATAGAGTTTCCAACCCCTTATAGGAGCCTTATAATCTTAAGGTGGTAAAGGAATATCCCCTATAAGGATTATGAACGCTATATTAGCTTGCTTCGCCAATAAGCTTTATATATAGTTATTATAACCGCGTTAAGAAGGTAAAGCTTATAGTAACACGCGATAAAAATTAGGATGCTCTTTACTGTAATATATATTATGGTCTGCTTCTCTTAAAATATTAATAAGGTCTGTAATACCTAAGCCCACTAGGCTCCCAAGACGTCTTAAATATTTATAAGTTGTAGCTATTAAATTGGTCCTCTCGCAATTACCCTTAAACTTAAAAAGCTATACCTTATCTTATATTCGCCGCCACCGAAGTTAAATATTAGTTAGCCCCTTTAACTGACTAGTAAAAATAGTCCTATTAGGAAGGTAAAGTTATTGGCTATTTTATAAAAATAGTTTGACTATATATTCCCTAAAATGCTTTAGCTGGACAACAGTAGGATATATATAGGTTAATAATAAATCTAGGTTTTAGATTGGCTAATTGCCATAGAACATTTTCTAAGTATGCTTTAGAAGTGTAACTCTTTACTACTACCTTACATTAAAGATTTTGTGGCTAAGGATTTGGTACCTAGGCTATTATATATATTCTTACAGCATATACCAGAAATTTGTATTAGCTTTATCTAATCTGTAATAAATTTAGCTAATTAGTTAGAGCTTTAAACGTTAGTTATTTGACTAAGAACTAGTATAACTTCTAAAGTTCCAGGAAGGGTAAGTAGTAGGGTATACGCCGCAGTGCCTAGAAGCAGTTAGGTTATATAATAGAGGCTTAGTTAGAGGATATATTCCTATAGCTTAGGTTAAAGCTCTGCACTCCTCTAAGCCACATTAAGTAAAGTTAAATAGTATTATATTTCTGCGTACCAGCCCGCCAATTACACTATTCTACTTTTTTCTTAACTATATGCTAATACATCCTATATACCGGCCTATCTTTTATATATACCCCTATACTAACCTAATAATGTTACAAGTGCCTGCTCTAATAGCTATATATAGGTTGTACCGCTAATTACTTATCTAATTATCCCCTAGAACTTATTACTGTTACCTAGCTTATAAGATTAGCTATACTTATACAGTTTATAAAATTAAGCATTGGGTTTTAAAAGACTAATTCTATATAGCCTTTCTATCTTTATTATGAAAGAAGTATATTTATACTAGGTATTTTAGCAAGGCTAGGAGAAGAGAGTATAGAGAGGGGGGTTTAGTTTTAGTAGGGGTTATAAGTATAGGTAAATAAGAAGGCACAAGGCAGGAAGGGCTTTAGCTTAGTTATAAAATAATAGCAAATTGCTGGACTATTATATAAGCTATATAAGATCTTATATTCTCTAAATGAAATCAAGCAATTTAAGCAGCATAGTTCCTCTATATAAATTGAGTTATTCCCTATATAAAAATACCAAAGCTATTGTAACTATTGGAGTAGCCCAGAATGTAAGTCTAAGTATAGTATAGGGCGTAGCATCCTAGTTAGCTTTATTAAGTTCCTATACCTCTTTATCTAATTGTTTTAAAGCTTCCTTTCTACCTTTTATAAACTGTATATCGCCAAAAAGGTAATTAGATATTATCGCTTCTCTATTATAATTAAGTGCCGTTATAGCTAATATGCCACTATGGTAGCCTGGCATAGCTAAAGATATTTTAATAATTGTATTATGTATGGTAACTATAGCCTAGCGAATATTGGGTGGAATATATAGAATGCCAATAATCTTATAAAGCTTTAAGATTTTAGAGACCTGCTTGCTTATAATATAGGCAATTACTTACCTTTACTTTATATAATTTGCCTTCTTCCTATCTATAAAAGGTAATATCTCATTTTTTATTCTCCTTGAAAATCTTTTCCCCTAACTTTAGAACCTAATAGGCTGACCCTTAGCCTATATTAGATATATCTATCACGACAGTAGGTACCTAAAAGTAGCAATTAGATTACTAAAGATATAGAAAGGGTGGGTTATATACTACCTACTTTAGTGGGTAAGTTATTGCCGGTTTTTAGAGGTCTTTAAAGGTCTTTAGAGGTCTTTAAAGGTCTTAAAGGTGTATTTATATATTAATTAGTAAAACCCTAGCAGAGGCGGTGTATACGTGTTAGTAAGGTTAAACTATATAGTAGTTCTTACTAAAGCAACAAGGAAGTGTATAGATTTAAGTTAGGCTGCAAATAGCATGGAATATATAAAGGCAGGCCTAAATGCGACTTACTAGACAGTATAAATATAAGAAGACGCCTGTTTTAGCCTTACTATAGGTGGTAAAAGATTAGTAAAGGGTAAGACTGAGTATGCTTATAGAATATAGGAGGCTAACCTATTATAAGTAAAGAAGCCTGGCTTGGCTAGCTATAGGTATAGTTGTATAATATAGGGGAGGTATAAATTAACACGCCATAATTATGTATAGAAATGCGAAAATATTATATAATAGCCTTTGCTATACTATTTATAGAAGGAATAGCTCTTGCTAGCAAAGAGATATATTTTTTTTTAAATTAATCCCTAAAGCCTTAATCCTAGCAACTATATCCTCCCTATATACGTCCTTATACACATCCCTATTTTTATCTTAGCCCTCTTCTATGCTATACCTTATATTGCGATTTCTATCATCCTATATTTTATGCTCTATCTATTACAGGATTTCTTTCCTACTATTTATCTTCTTAACTATACCCAAGAATGTAAGAACTTTATAATAATTCCCTTAGTAAATAAATTCCCTAAAAATAGTTTTCTAGCTGTAGTATTGGTAATGGGCTAAAGTATAGCGGATAGCTATTATATTAAGAATCTGTAAAGCTATTAGGTTATATAAAAAAAAATTTCCCCTAGCTTTTACCTTAATTTGCCCAAGTTTGTAACCATTATAGTAGGTAAATGGAGCCCAGTCTATATCCTAAGCGCGGATATAAGTATGTCCATCTCTCTAAAACTATAGGTCCTTTTAAACTATCTCTATAGTAATACTAAGACCAGTTATTCTTGCAAGGTTACTTAGATATAAAGATAATTACAGGTAGATAATAGTGAGGAAAGTTTAGGTTAATAAAAGGATAGAAGTAAGTCTTTATATAGAAATAGAAAAGATATCTTTATTTATAGCTTATAGCATAACCCCCTTACTAATAAACATTAAGGTAAGTAATAGTTAACTTTTATATATCGCCTAAATCTCTTAGACTGAGGCATATTGGATATTTATTTCCCTTTAGGCTTTAGCGTTAATATATTATATGGGTTCTACCTAACTAGAAATTAGCCTTACTAAGAATCTAGCCCTAATATGCCTTTATCTTTTACTAATAAAGTCCCTTAATTACAACTTCTTTCTTAAACTTAATTATGTCTACACTATAAATAGCTCCTAGTATTGATAATAAAGATATAGATAATCTAAAAGCCTATCTAGCAATATAGAGCTAACGGCATTCTTTACAGACTTTTAATACGCCCTTTTTTACTTTACCTAACACTACTATAACAGAGAAATATATTACTCTATACTTAGAAGTGAGTGCTAAATGCTAGAATATATATAATACTTTACTAATAATTATAAGTAGAAAGCTAGAGTTATTGCTGCTATAGTCCTAAATATAACCCTTAACAGAGTATCTCTTAAATAGTTATATCTAATACTATACAATAACCTAGAAAGCCCTCTTTTATATATACCTATATAGGGTTTAGAAAGGGCTATAGTAATATTAGCTATTAGATTATTAGGTTTGGGTAATAAATTACTAAAGTTTAAAGTGTTAAAGGACTATAAATCCTTTAAACTCCAAAGTAGTAAAATACTAGGCACCCTATATAATACACCTCAAATCTGTGAAGGGCATAGAGGTGGACTTGCTTATATATCTATATAGGCTAAAAAAGCTACTACCTTATAGCAGCCGTGATAGTGTTAGATTGGCATATAAGAAATACCATATTAAGAATATTAGAGTATAATAGGTCTTATAGGCTATAATAACTAGTACACTATATATAAGGAGCCGTAGTGTAGTAATTAAGTCTATTGTTTATTGTTGTGGTACTAGCTAGAGTAATATAGAAACTAAAAGGCTCGCCCTTACTTAGTGTAGTAATTAGTAGAGGCCCCTAATAGATATTAGGATGGCTATTAAATAGCTTAGAGGGTATTAATAGAGGGCCCTAATATATATTAAAATTGCTATAAAAGCGCTCCTAGGGAATTTGTGGAGGACCCTAATATATATTAGGATAGGCCCTATAGAGCTCTATAGGAATTTATAAAGGGTCTTAATACTAATTAAAATTACCACTAAATATTCTAGCAATTATACTCTCCGCCTCTATAACAGACTATAATGCAGCTGTGTTATTTATTAAGGCTATTATTAGTAGTTAAGGAGGGTATAATGTTGTTAGATCTACATATTGGCGATTATACGCTAATATAGAATCCCTAGGTTTAGTAACTTCTATATAGGGATATTTGCCAATTAGTAGATAAGGGGAGGAAATTTGCTTTTTTAGGTTTAGCTGGGATAGATTAGTAGTACTAAGATATAGTAGTCCTAGAGAAAGTATTTGACTAAAATAGAGCTCTTAACACTTTCCTATCTAAATTAAGCATCTTTGCGCAATTTCAAATATTGTAAAATAATTTGGGTGCTGTAAAACTATAAGAAAGTTGTTAATATTAGGTAAATTTAATCTCTAGTAGGTGTTATAGGTAAAGGCTAAGAGAACTAATAGCCCTACTACTCTAAGTCTTTATATAATATAAAGCTTAATTCTATGTCTAATAGCTAAAGCTGCTTTAGTAACATTATAATATCCTATACTTCTTGTAAATAATTTGACATAGCTGACTCCCTTTATAGAAGTGGCTTGACTTTTAACTAAATATTTAATCCTTGACGCACCTATAGACTTTAATTGCCATTTCTTAAAAGAATCTATAAGCGTCTATTAGCTAAGAAGTTTTTAAAAAATAGTGTTATCTAATAAATCGCTGTTAGTAGTAATAAGATCCTTAATAAGGGGATATTTGTTTAACTACTTTAATTTATTAATAATAACCTTTAGATCTTTCCCTATAGATATATTGATAAATTCCTTAATCTTAGGGAGGTTTGTTAATAATACTTTAAGTAGGCTTATATATCTAGATAAAAGAGGAGGTAGAGAAGCAACCTTATTCCCTAAAGAATATTAGATACTCCCTAGAGAAAGCTAGATATCCTTACTCTCTAAAGAAGGCTAGATAATATCCTTATTTACTAAAGAAGACTAGATACTCCCTAAAGAAGGTTAAATAATATTATCCTTATTCCCTAGAAAAGGCTAGGCATCCTTACTCCTTAAAGAAGGCTAAACAATATCCTTATTCCCTAGAGAAGGCTGGACATCCTTACTCCCTAAAGGGGCATAAAGCGAACTATAGTGGCTATGTTTATTCTCTAAGAGAGGTAGAAAATATTAAAAGGTGTTAATAGAAAGCTTCTAGAGCCTTTAAATAGTATATATAATATTAGGGAGATAAGGTTAAAGCTGCTTATTAAAGGCATTACGGATAAGATTTAGGGCTGTTGCAATACTAAAGTTTATAATAGTAGGTTGTAAATTATGTGGTTTATATTAAGATAAAAGAGTAGTAGGGTGTCCTCTACTTTTAATTCCCTGGTAGATTGCTAGTGTACCTCTACCTATAAGACTTAAAAGAGTCTTGCTAATATATTGCTTTAATTAAGTGCGCAATATTTGATTAAAGCAATATAATTGGCGTAAGGCCCTTATTAGAGCTGCGCTAATATAGTAGCCTTTTAACTGCATCGCTTTAATTAAGTACGCAACATTTAATTAAAGCGATATAATTGGCGTAAGGCCCTTATCAGAACTGCGCTAATATAGTAGCAATTATTAACCTCTAAACTATATCGCTTTTGCTTATAATATATAATTAAAAATTAGATCTCTCTTCTAGCTAAAATAGGAGGCGATATAAGTTACAAACTTAATTAGGCGTATAATATAAAATATTTAGTAATATAGCTTGTTCTATTATAGAAGGCTATAAGCCTTAGTGCTATTAGAGGATCCCTTTTCTAACTAACACATAGGATATATAATTTATAACGATTTCTTCCTTAAGGAGCCAAAGAGTAAGATGCCTTAATAGATCTAAGGATATTATCTAAAGAAAAAAATATGGAAATACCTAATATATAGAGCTAATTTCTACCCTGTTATACTAGGGATATATAATTGCCTTTATTATCTGCTCTACTAGTTGCCTTAATGCGTCTTCTATATCTTTTATTTGTTACTACCCTGCTTTACTATTTTTACCACTTCTTTTAAACTATTCCCTAGTTTGTCCTATTTCCGCTAACCATTTATGGCCGCTCTTTATTCTTTAATATAGATACTTATTTAACTATTAGCTTATTTATTAAAGCCGTAACTTGCTAAATTACACCAACTATTAGTTTTTTAATGTGTCGTATTTAGCTACCTCTTATATTAATTATTAGTACTTTAACAGCCGCTTATGGTTAGAATTGAAATTCTAGATATAGTACATTAATTACTAAGCTTTATTAATAAGCGAATACCCTATAACCTATTAAGGTAGATCTAGAAAAGGCGCCTTTTATTACTAGGATTAGTTGGCCTATAGAGAGCTTATAAAGTTAGGAAATAATACCTTCCAAATTAGATAATTTTAAGCGTCCTAGTACTGGTCTATTATATAATTAAATTACTATAGGCCTAAATAACTAGTAAAGGGCATTTGGGGGTCTAGTAGATCTTATATATATACAATACCGACAAGTCCCCTAAATACTTAATAATATAATATTAAGTAAAATTCTTAGTACTTGCCTAGATAAGACTCTAATAGATAAGACTCCAACTTATAAGAGGACTACAGATATACTTTTTTATAGAATAATTTATTCATTCCCTAAGCCTCTATATGATTTTCTTAGTGTTCTTTATAGAAGAACTAGAGAGCAAAAAGTATAGAATATTATCTATACATCTACTTTCTCTAAGTTAATGTATAATTGCTCTAACGCATTATAAGTCTAAGTATGTTTAATATCTCCTATATAGTATTTATTCTAATTAAATTGCAGACTATAATCTAGGCAATTCTCTAAGACTTATAGGGCTATATTAAAGAGAAAGGTATGTATAGTGCTCTCTTATAGAAGCTATATCTACTTATTAATATTACAGACCTTTAATAGTAGTTATTTATATCTAGCTTAGAGTTAAGATTTTGGTATATAATTAAAATTAATCCTTTAGTCTTTAAATAAATCTGCTTATACTATAATATAAATTTATATACATGCGTCTAAAATTCTTGAAATTGTAGTACTTGTATATTAAGGGGGAATTATACTAGTGACATTATTGCATTTATTAGCCGCCTAGTGCTCTATTAAATGGATATATTCTGTTAAATATCCTCCTAATTACTACTAACGCTCCTACTATACCTCTTATAGCTTTAATATAAGATGCACTCTAATTAATTACTCTAGCAATGCGATCTATTACTATTACTTTTAAGGTTAATGAAATCTATTAATTTGGATAACAAAGTTTACTTTACAGATATTCCTAATAAGTTAAAAAAAGCGACTAATTAAGCGTCTAGCAAGGGTTTTACCAATAATAGTTAATCTAAAGCTACCAGTACTAATTACCTGTTTAATATTAATTAACTTAGCTCTCTAAAAACTACCTAGACTATTAGTTTACACTATTAGCCTTTCCCTAGTAAGACTCCACTAATACTTTATAAAGTATAACTCGACTAGCCCTTATATAAATAATAAGCCCTTAGCATCTATATATAAGTCTTAGTTAACTAAGAAACAATTTAAGTTAATAAATACGACTTTTAAGGATAGTAATAGTTAGAATAGCATTTTGTCTAAGCTTAATAGACCAATATTAGGTTATAAGTAGAAATATTATAGCCTTTTTCTTAATGCTAGAGCAAGTAGTAAATAGACAAATAAAGAGAAAGCTATTATATACTATTTAAGGCAGGACAGTTTTCTATTTATAAATATTGCTAGATAGGTGCCGCATTTACTAGCTTAAATTTTAGAGATATACCTGGCTATATATATTTTATGCCTTATCCTACTAAGGCTATATATTACTTATATTTGCTAGGTTAAGTAATATATAGAACTGCTTATAATACTATAACCTAAATATAGAGTTTTGGCGTATATTGCTAGTTAGTTTCTTTTCTTAGATGTAACTTCTAATAGCTTTACTAATATTTTTTAAAGATTATTGTTGTAAATAAAGCCTTATAGGAGCCAAAGCCTAAAACTAGCGTATAGACACCTAATAAAGAAAAAATCCTTATAGAGCTAGCTCCCTAGGTGTTACTTATAGTTTTATTATAGGATAATATTATAAAAGCCCTGTTGGGGAGAACAGTGGGTGCATATTAGCGCTATTATAGCATTATTCTTCGCGCTAAAGAGCCAGTATGGATAATTAAGGAAGAGAATCTCCTTATGGATTTATATAATAAGAAATTTATATTATAGAAAGATATTAAGAAATATTTTCTGGGCAGGCACTATTAATTAATTAAAAAATTCTATAAAAAGAGTAAGTTAGGTAGTTGGGCGTAGCGTCCTCCAAATATATAGCCAGGATTTTAATAAATTTAGTAGCTGTAGCTTTAGTCCTATAAGCTAGGAGGTTGTAAGAGCTAGGGGCTTATAGGAGCTAGGGGATCCTATAAGCTAGGTAATTATATAAGTAGAGTGGTCTAACCTAGCGCCTTTAATTAATACCTAGCGTATAAATAGGATATTAATGGGTTTGGCTCTAATTATATAAGCTAGATGCTTATAGGAGCTAGCTGATTCTATAAGCTAGGTAACCGTATAAGTATAGTGCTTATAGGAGCTAGGTAATCCTATAAGCTAGGTAATTATACAAGCTAGGCAATTATGTGAACTGGGCGATTATGCAAACTAGGTAATTATATAAACTAGGTAATTGTGCAAGCTGGGCAATTGTATAAACTAGGTAATTATGCAAGCTAGATACTTATAGGAGCTAGCCAATCCTATAAGCTAGGTAACCATATAAGCATAGTGCTTGTGGGAGTTGGGCAATCCTGCAAGCTAGGTAATTATATAAGCTAGGTAATCATACAAGCTAGGTAATTGTGTGAGCTGGGCGATTATGCAAACTAGGTGATTATACAAGCTAGGTAATTGTGTGAGCTGGGTAATTATGTGAACTAGGTAATTATACAAGCTAGGCAATTATGTAAGTAGAGTAATTATATAAGTAGGGTAATCTAACCTAGCGCCTTCTATTAATGCCTAGCTTATAAATGGGAAGCAAATATTAGGAAAATATTAGAATTATAAAAAAAGGAAATATATAAGTCCCAGATCTAGAAATATTGAAGAAGTTCCTATATAAAGACTTTTATAAACTTTATAACGACTTAAAGCCCCCTTATCTATACTTGGAGAAGTTCCTACATAAATAGCCCTATAAGTATAGCTATAAGTCTAAGCCCCCTTATGTAACCCAACTACCCCTCCCTACTATACTGGAATAGATAAATAACCGCTATATACTATAAGTAGAGAAATAATTTAAATAAAAGGAAAACACTGTAAAAGAACATATTTATATCCTTAAGATATAAATTTATAAGTACCGTAGTCTTAAACACAACTAATAGTTGCTGAGGTAGCATATATCCTAGGTCTATAAGAAAATTAAAAAATCCTAGGTTGTTAGTATAGATTTACCTTCTATTATTACTTTTAAGGTAGTAAATAAAATTATCTAAGTAAAAGCATAGATTATCGTAAATGCTTTATAGCTCGCTATAGGTTAAGTAGGTAGAGACTCTGGTAGAAATAGTAAAATATTATTTTGTTTCGCAATAGGCTAAATAAAGAGAGGCTAGAGTTTTAACCCTTTTACTAGCTTTTATTAGAACTCTTCTTTATATTTTTATCCTTTACTTATAGATTTAAGACTATAAAGTTAAGGCTACTATATCTAACCATCGCCTATATGGCCTTGTCGCTTAATATCTCTTTATTGCTATCTACCCCTATTTCTTAATTTTTAGTACTAAACCTATTTTCTCTATTATATAATGTCTTTATATTCTATTCTTAATTCTTATTACTAAAGTCACTTTTCTAACCAGCTAACGCCTCTATATTGCCATTACTATCTCTAAAGTTGGTTTTTTTATCTATAAACGCCTACTTACTGGCTAATAATTTAGGGATGCTATATTTATAGGTACTTGGGGTTACAGGATACTACTTAAGGAGAAATTATAGTTAATGTTATTAGGATATGGAATAAGCCTATAAACCTCTAAGTACCAGCTGCTTAGCGCCTTAAGTAAAAGATCTCCCCTAATATAAGGCAGATTAATAGGAGTTAATTACCATTTATATAAAGCGGAGTGCTTATAAAGGGCTTAGCTAGAATACTAATTAAACCACCCTATAGGCACTAACAGCTCCTTTACCATAGATGGGGGGTTAATATATAAAATTAATTGGCTAGGATAAGTCTACTGCTTAGGCAGTATCTTACCCTAGGAAGGATGGGCATTAGAAGTGGATTATATAATACTATTTCTACTAAGAGAGGCGTTATTAGGGGTTATTATTAACTTCTGGTTCTAGTTTATAGCTTTATATAAATGCTTTTAAACCCTATTAAGGTATGCGGCATCCGTTAGGATTATTAGCTATTTAAATTTAGTAATAGTTTAGCTAATAGCTACTCCTAATAATGCCTTACTTATAGATCGCTCTAGGCGCCTATAGTCTTGGGCGTAGACAATACATAAGCTAAGAGTAATTATAGCTACTAAATATTGTACTATAGATACCATATAGGGTGGAAAAGGGCGGCTAGTATACTCTATCTTTTCCTTCTACCTTCTGTCCTAACTCTGCCCTGGGAGAGAAATAGAATATAAATATTATACTCCTAGTTCTTATATGCCATTAAATCGACTTACCTTTAAACCTAAACTCTTAATTATATACCCCTTATAATCTTTATAGGAATACTAGATATTATATATGTTACCTTAACTAAGCTTAGATATATTGCTAATATAACCTATAGGTCCTTAGCCAGTGCTTATAGAAATATTATAATATGCTATTGCCCTAAAGATAATATACCTATTTATTAACTTGCTAGAAACCTTAAATTATTCTAGAATTGCATTAATAATAAAGATATAGCATCTGCCAGTAGGGAAAAGAAATAATTGCAGCTTTTTAACCTTATGTAAAAACAGATATCTTATACACCTACTTAAATACCTAATAAGGTTAATTCTTACGAAAACAATAATAATACAAAGGGTAATACGTAAGAGGATATAGAAATATACCCTAATTACCTTAAGGGACTAGAAGGCTATAGTAAAGTAAAAGTAAGCTTACCTAAGCTAATAAAGGACTATAGCGAGGCTAAAATAGACTTGCCTTAATTAGTAGATATAGTTGCGGTTTCTAAATATATTTTGCTAGTAACCTAAGGTATATTTATAAGACCCCTATATTTATTTAGCAATACTAATAAGTAAGTAGAGAATAGTTTAGCTAATCTTATAACGTTTCTTAGAGTTGCATCTCCTCTATTTAAAGTATTAACGATTTCTAATGCTATAATTTTGTATAGATAACTAAAGTATCTCATCTTATAGTTGCCTTCTTGTTATATAAGAAAGGACTTAAGATATCTCCAAAGCCCTAGTTATAAATTATTTATATCTATATTTAGCTCTATTGCGGTAGTATACTAGTATTCTACCTGGGTTTTAGCCATAGACATACCACTAAAGAGACTTGTATTATACTATGCTAAGAATCCCCATCTCTTTTACTATTATGCTGAGATATATAAACCACTTAAAGATATTATAATAGAGATAGCTAAGAGGAGCAAACTGTATAAGCAAGGAGATTAACTAGGAAAGGTATTAGAGGATTTATTAGAAGAGATATTAAAAAGAAGGGTATATAAGAGAAAGGTAGATCCTACTATAGATAGAGATCCTAAGAGGTTTAAGGTATAAGAGATTTCTTATAGGGAAAGATGTTTGTAATTATATTTTTATCTTTTAGTATTTATTGAGAATTAAGGCATTAATTAGGATTTCTTTAGCTTGGTATTTTATTTCTATCTAGTTGCTTTTATATTAAGAATATCTTGTTATCGTTTACGTGTAAAGAAACAAGTTTTGTATATTAAATTAAAGTTAGAGAGACTTGCTTATAGTATAAAGGTACGTTTTAAAAGTCTTTGCTACTAAGAAATTAACTACCTTAGCTTACCGCCTTTTAAATCTAGATATCCTCCTATTCTAGGGTGCGAGTTAATTCTAAATTTTATATTAATAGGGTAGGAATATTAAGAATAAATATAGGATCTACCCCTTAATATTGGCCTAAGTTTTAACTAAAAATAAAATCTTGTTCTAAGAACTAGATCCGATTTTAAAAACTGTATTTTGATTTTAAAGACTATATCCCAATTCTGGGTTCTAGCTTAAATTACAATCCTAAAAACTAGATCTGGTAAATAGCCCTATAAGTGTAGCTATAAGTCTAAGCCCCCTTATATAACCTAACCACCCTACCCTATTATACTGGAATAGATAAACAACTGCTATATATAATATATAGAGTCCTCCCTTAACGCAAAGCAGATTAATAGGAGTTGTTATACTACCTATATAAGGCGGAGCGCTTATAAAGGGCTTAGCTAGAATACTAATTAAATTACCCTATAACACACTAATAGCTCCTTTGCCATAGATGGGGAGTAAATATATAAGGTTAACTAGCTAAGATAAATCTACTGCTTAAGCAGTATCTAGCTCCGTAAAGGGTAGGCATTAGGAGTAGATTATATAATACTATTCCTACTGGGTAAGGCGTTATTAGGGGGTTATTGTTAACTTCCAGTTCTAGTTTATAACTTTATGTAAACGCCTCTAAACCCTATACTGTTGGGGCTCTTTAAAAGCTAAGTTGCCTATTTACTTTGTTTTGACCTTAGGCCAGGCTTGTTAGCTATTAATTTATTAAAGTAATAGGAAGTTGCGTTAAGGCGTATAATAGGGCTTAAGTAAAGCCATATAACTAGATAGGCATTGCTATATAAAGCAACGCTTAACTAGCTGCCTCTATATCGCCGTTTTAGAATAATTGGAAGAAAGGGGTTGATATTAGCCCTTGCCGTTTAATATAACCCTCCTATAGAGGTATAGTAAAGTGGGGTATAAATAGGGAAGGATTATGCTCCTATTATAGCTGTATTATAGTATATTTATAATACTGTGCTAGTATCCCTAAGTTAGTAAATTAGCTCAACTTTTAAGGTATAGCTAAAGCGGAGCCTACTGTTAGCTCTCCTATTAGCCAAGCTATAGAGAGGAGTAGGATATAAAAGGCCTTTATATCCTTTGAGCGAATAATCCTTATAGTGGGAGTAATGCCTTTTTGTTAACTAGCTAGTTATCTTAGCTATAGTTATAGTCTCTGCAGCTATATACTGCTGGGGCAAATAGTGGTAACTTATACCTTACTTAGCCGCTTCTTATCCCCCTTCTTTTTATTACCTATATTAAGAGTCTGTTGCCGCTTCTAGTCCTTTTACCGTGCTATATTAGGCATAGCATCTTCTATAGTAGTAGAGACTTCTTAGGCAAAGCTAATGTACTTCTTAGTAGGGCGCTCTTTCTCCTCTTTATTTTCCCTAGATATCCTCTACTGCTTCCTCCTATATAGTATAGCTAGAGGGCTTTTAGTAGATAGCGGTAGTATTAGGAGCTAGTCTGCTTAGTATGGCCTCCACGGCCTCTAAAGCTAGTTTGGTGCTACTACTGGTTTCCCTAGACCGATTTTAGCGTTAATATTATTACCGCCTTTATCTTTGTCGTTGTTATTATTATCGCTGCTATTATTAGAGGTGGCCCCCTTAAACTCTTTCTACGCCTTTAATTTGGCCTTATACTTCTCTTTAACCTCTAGTAGCGTGTGCCCCATAGGCTATTTATTGGCAGCGCTATAATATATAACACTTCTATATATCTATTTGGTGATAACTGCATTAAAGTACTGTTTAAGTGCGGTAGTAAATTGGTTATTATAGGCTTCCTGGGATACTGGTATACCCGCGTAAGGAATAAGGTAAGCACCTTAAGTGGTAATAATATTAAGGCAGTCCTGCAAGTTTACGCTACTATTAGTTTAATAGGCCGCAATATAAAACTAAATTAAAAGGATATAGGCTTATAATGAGCAGATCTTAGCTAGCTATAGTAGTAGGTAGGCTGTTTAGCTATAATATTATAGCTAGTAATGGCTGTGTATAGGGACGTTATAAGTTGGGCTATTTTAGGTAGAGGTTAGAAAGGTAGAGAGATAAGCCTTTAAATAATCTATAAGTTAGTACGGGTATAGTAAGGATATGTTATTATGTGATCTAATATATAGGGTATAATAAAGGGGTGGTATAAACCCTAGGCCTAACTATAGTTAGAAGCGATAGAATATAGGGCAGCGGTATTATTATTAAGAGAAACAGGAATTTAATTGCTATAAGCACTAGATATAGTATATATACTAGTGCTACCAGTCTCTTTCTTGCATAACTATAATATACTAGCTAGGCGGCCTTCTAAATAACGCTTACTTATACCTTCCTATCTTTAAGGCTATACTCTAACTGTTGTCTCTTTACCTGTGGAGATTTAGGTAGTAGCAGGCCCTAAACTAGGTACTAGAGAACCTTGTTAATATTAGGGCGCTATATATAGTTATTTACTGCCTACTAGTATCTTACTATCTTAATAAAGAGACCGCTAACTGTAAGTTTAGATTAGCCTGTTTACTACTAGAAGCTATTAAAGCTCTATAACGTAGAATACTTATAATATATATAGCCTCTGGCTAGTAATATATACACACTCTTATAATCCCTGGCTATTGTGTTAATAGCATTCTAATAACTCTTTTAAAAGGAAGAGCGCAGCTTCTTATTGTCCTTGCCATCACACTATAGGTTAATAGAGAACTTCTATAGGTAGTAGTTATATATTAGCTTAAATAAGATGATGCCTATAGACTAGATGTTAATAGAGTTGTTATAGTCCTCTAGCTTAAGCTTAGGAGCAAGATAGCTGATTATACTAACTATACCTAGCTTAGGCCGTAATAACCTACCTGCCTAGATATGCCTAGATGTGCTAATATCTAGTAAAATGGAATGGAGTGGCTTGCTAATAAGGCTGATATTAGTTAGCTTTAGGTTGCGGTATAGCCAGCATCTATTATATATAACTTTAATACCTAGCAGTACGGCGCAGAATACAGCCGCTGCCTTTATTGTTATGCCCTTGCACCCTCTATTAAGCTTATACATTAGCTATATTCTCTTAAACTATAATTTTAAAAATATAAGAGGCTTACCCCTTGCTTTAAATCCCTACTAAGTCGCCAAAGGTTTAGGGCGTTATTGGCTTTAGGATAATAATAACATTATTAAAGGCTATCTTAGAGGAGAACTTTTTACTATTAGAGTAGATTACCTCTACTATATATAAAATTTGCTTACTATTGTCTAACTTCTATATAAGATTAGTTACTTTCTGAAGTGTCTTAATCTCTTTATCCATACTATAACAATTTTAGAAAGTCCGCTCTACTACTTTAATAGCGGCTATATTAGCTAACTAATCTAAGGTAAAGAATACTTTTTTATAACTGCCTATACCTAGAGCATCTCCTAGTATCTATCTACCTATTATTCTTTTATTGGGGAGTAGGGTTGGTATTTTAATATTAATATTAGCAGCTACTAGCCCGCTAAGAGCGCGAGCTATATAGCATCTGTGTACTTTCTTAAAGTTGTCTTTAGCAGCAAATTCCGTCTATTAGAAGTAGTATTTAAGCTTATTAAGTAGTATCTTTATACTATACTGGTTTAAGTAATACAGCCGCCGCGTAGCTGTGTTGCTATTAACTATTAGCTGCGCCAATAGAAACCTAGAGTAGCCTATAATATAAAGGCCCTTGCTTTTAGGAAAGAAGTTAAACTGTATATAGGGGTTCCAGAGGTTAATATTATATAACTTTATAAAAGACCTGGTATAGAGAAATAGGTTAATGGGTATATTTTCTAAGGGGCTCTTTTTTGCCACCTATCCCCTCTCTAGTATAGCTAGTAGAGACTATAGCCCTAGTAAATAATAGCTAACCTAGACTATACTAAGCTTTTAAAGCTGCTCTTTAGTGTTAGTATCTGGCTCTATAAGGGTTTTACTTGCTTTACTATTAGTATTATACTTAGTGCGTTCTATCTTATATTAAAGGCGAATTATCTTATTATTATATATCTACTTAGGCTTAATAAGTATATAGCGGAGGGCGGCTTAAGCGCTATTTACCTGGTTATTCTGGCGCTAAGATATAAGGGCGTTATAGATATTGCTAAATACTAGCCTAGTAAGGGTATTCACGGGTATAAGGGACGCAAAGACGCGGTCTAATATTTAATAATAGATAGGGTGCTTATAGTAAACTCTAATAAGGGATATAAGCTTTAGAATATTATGGGAATATACACCTTTTTAAATATAACTGCTAATTATAGAACCCCTTCCTAGCGGTTCTATAATATAGAGACTGTTAGACTATAACTACTTAATCTTACTTCCTCTGGCAGGTATAAAGTATAGAACGTCTATATATAGCATCTTTGGTGTATTGCGGTCATTTTACCTCCTACTAAAGTGAGGTAAGCTAATGCTAGGGACATACCCTACCTAGGTACTATAAAAGGTAAAATCTAAGCTTAATGATTTAGGATCTACCTAGTAGAGAAGGATCTTTAAATCTTTAGGGCCTTTGCTAGCTGGCTTCTTGGCCTATTATTATAGCTAGAATATATAAGGCTAAAGCTAGATGTTACTAATTTATTAATAATATAGGTCCCTACCTTACTTTACTTTTACTCTACTTTACTTTACTTTATATACTTGTATTTTACTTTACTTTTTCTGTCCCTTATAGTACAGTATATACCCCTATACTACTACTTTCCTTCTCCTACACTCTACTCTACTTTACTCTACTTTACTTTGCCTAACTAACCTAATTATACCTTTAATATTGCGCCTATCTAGTATATATATCGCCCTGCTTAGTAGAGCAAAAGTTTACTATAGGTAGCTATATAAGTAGTTACCTTTTTATTAGAACTTCTTAAAAAGTGCCTATTTTACTAGTAAAATTGTGTCCAAAACTTCTAATCTTTGTGGGTTGTAGTCGCTTTGGGGTTTACCTCTATATATAAAATACTACTAACTAACTAAGTTACTTTAGGGCCATAGACCTATAGCGGCGGCTATTAAGACTTTGTTAATAAGATTTGCTTTTATATCCTAGCATAGACAGAAAGACGCTAGTTGTAAATAACATTATATAGGATAATATAGCGCTTTAGCAGCTAATCTAAGATAAGGTAAGTTTTATCTTAAACCCCTATTCCCTATATACCCCTCCCCCTTAAAGAGCACTAATAATTAGTACGCTAGTTTCTGTCTACTAACCCTATAATACTTGGAGACTAGGAGGTTAAGATAGGTCGGTTTTCCTCTTTTTAAAAGGGCCTGCTGTAGGGGCAGAAGCTCTATAGCGTAGTGGTTAGGGTACACAGCAAGAACGGCGCGGTGTGGGTAGGCGGTAAGATGTACAGCAATGTTAAAACAGAAAATGTGGAGACGGGGCAGTATTTTAAGGATAAGTATTTTCTTTTTATCATGGACGCTAGTAACTGGTGTATAATACTAGACAGGCCGATGTATTGTCTTATATTAATGTAATAAAATATACTACTAGCTTTGTTCCGCTAGCTAAATATAGGTAGCCTCCCTCTACATACCATACTCTATAACTGCCTTTGTAATACCTAGGCCGAACTCTATCCTTATACCCTATTTTGCTGGTTTAAACTTAATAGAGGGTAAAGAGTACTTATTAAATAGGTAGTTGATCTACACTAGTGCGTCTATATATTTGTCCTTTAAAAAATCTAGTAGGTTATATAGGGGCATTATTAGAGATACCCCTCCCTACGGTATTGCCCTATAGGGTAGATTATTATAGCGTTTTATCTCCTAGTTTAGGCTCTCTAGCTAGTCTAGCAGTATAGGGAGCTAAGCGGCGTAGTGCTTAATTGCCTAAGCTAGGCCCTTTAGCTTAGCTATAGTACGCCACTAATTAGAGACAGCATTGGCGTAGATATTAGTAGTTATAGCGCGTGCCTGTTTGCTATATAGGTTCTAATATAGTTTACTAAGCGCATCTAGGGTAGTGCCAATAGCGTATAGGAAGAAGACTTTAAGGGAAATAGATAAAAGCTTAACAAGGATTGTCCTAGCTTTTTTATAGTAATTGTTGCTAATAATTATATCTGGGTCCTTCCTAACAATGGCTACTGCCTTTAATAGCCTATTTTCCTTAAAATCTTCTAGGAAGGAGAATCCGCTTAAAACCCTCTAAATCCTATTGTTAAGCATAATAATAAGGCTAGTATGGTCTATAAGCATAGGGGTAGGAGCTATAGAGCTATTTATAGAAAGGCTTAAATAGTAGGGAGAAGAAAAGTAAGTAAAGTAAAGTAAAGTAAGGTAGATAAAGTGAGGTAAAGTAGGTAGGTATATAAAGTAAAGTAAAGTAAAGCAGAGTGGAGTGATAATACAACGCTATATAGCTGTGTATTGGTCCATGCCCCCTATTAGAAGGGCTGGTATAGCTAAACTAGTTATAAGTTTTAAAGGAACCACCCTATCTAAAAGAGATTAGAATTCTAAGTTTTTTATTATATAATTGCTTGCGAATCGGACTTTGATTTTTATATATACTATAGTAGATTTTTGTACTTTAGGCTAATAACTAATATAGGGTCCTGGAAGAGATTGTATAAAAGTATAGTATGAAGTTTTATAAGGCTTGCTAAGAACTATAAGGACTATATAGCGCTAACTATTTATAATAGGGCGGGCAGTGTAAGCACTAGAAATGCTAACAAGCTATTGCCTTTGGTTATAATAAAGGGCAAGTTTACTTAAGACTTAGGGGCTAGAACCTAGAGCCTAGTCCTATTATAGTAAATTACTAATAGATGTTTAATTGGCCCTTTTTCTAAGCTAGTCTAGTTTTCACTTAGCCCTCCTATATAGCTGCTTATATTAGTAGCTAAGGGTATATAAATGCACCCTCTCTAGAGATAATTCTAATTTGTACTTAATAGGAGGCCTTAATATCTACTTAGTAGATATATTTACTAGTATTAACACGGGCGTCTAAGGGTCGATTAGTGTTATATTTATGCTAGGAGTAGGCGGTTTAATTACAGACTCTTATAAGGTTCTCTATGGTGGTTGTTTTTAGTGGTCTCTAAGAGGGTCTTATTTAGAATATTTTTAACCTTGTAATAAAATTAGGTACTCTATTTTTAGTCTCCTAGAAGCCTTAGGCTCCTAAAATTAATTCTTTAAGGAGCCTTTAAGTCTAAATAGCTAAGTCCTAGTAATAGTCTCCTAGTAGTCCTAGACTTAGGATTAAGCTCTTAGGAACCTAAGGCTTTTAGGAGAATTAGTTTTCTAGGAGCCTTGGGTTCCTAGGGAATATGTTTTTAGGAGTTCCACAGCACCCTATAATAGAATAATTATTTCTCCTAGGATTGCATCCCTTCTAAAATTAGCCCTTTTGGACTAAAAGCCCTCCTAAGATTAAATCTCTTAAATATTAAGCCCTTTTAAAAGCTTTACCTAGATAATTAGGAGCTAAGTACTAGTAATAGCAGCCTATAAAAATTATATAGCTAAAGAAATATGCTGCCTATAGAAAGTGTATAGCCGCAGCGCCTGGGAGCAACTTATAGCCTAGGAGTATTACCCTAAGAGTAATTTATTTCTAGTAGCCTTTCCTATTATAGCCCTATTATTTTTAGCAAAATATCTAATAGTATTTAAGCTCTTAGCTGGGGTATCTAGAGGGGAAATATCTTTTTAGGATGCTTACTAACTAAACCTATAGTGGAATAGCCTGCTTGGCGCTATGCCCTATTATTTACAGCAGATAAGATAGTATTCCAGTATATATTTGGATTTAAGGTCGCTTATATATATCTATATACCCCCTAATAATATAAGTATTCCGTGTGTTTATATTATACTAAAGCTATATAATGCAAATTTATTGGAATGTATATATAGTTAAGTAATATATCGCCACTAACTATTAATAAGAATAAATGTAAAAAAAGAGAAAGGGTAGCTAAATTCTAAATATATATCTGCCTATATGCTAAAAAGGCGTGCGTTCTGTAGAGCTAAGTATAGGATTGTAAATTATTAAACTAACCTCCTCCTATAAAATTATAATGAAATTTTATATTTGTAATACTATAATAACTGGCAAATACTATATATAGGATATTTTTAATCCACAATTCTGCAATTAGGTTAAGTGGAGTTTAATTATTTAAATAGGGTTGACTGGTAAATAGGGCTGTTAATAGGGCTTAGTTAATTAGGTTAACTAGTTATTAAGTTTAACTAGTAAATAGGCGGACTAGTTATTAGGTTTGACTAGTTAATAGGTTTAACTAGTAAATAGGCTAACTAGTTATTAGGGTTACTGGTAAATAGGCTAACTAGTTAATAGGTTTAACTAGTAAATGGGCTAACTAGTTATTAGGGTTAAATAGTAAATAGGCTAACTAGTTATTGGGTTTAACCGGTAAATAGGCTAACTAGTTAGTGGGTTTAACTGGTAAATAGGCTGACTATATAGTAGGCCGTAAAATTCTAATTAACTTCTTTAGTAAACTTATTATCCTTATTTATCTTACCCTTTTTAATTTCTATAAGTTTTTGTATTGGCTTATAATTCCAAGATTTATATTTTGTTTTGCTCTTATATAGGTTAGGCCCATTCTAATAAATATAAATCTAGAATAGTTATATATTTAGCGGTTAATGTTAGCTATATAGTAACAGTAGTCTATATAAACACTTTACTAAGTATATCCTTATTTAAGAGCTATCCCTTAACCCGTTAGTTTTGGCACTATATTATTAATAAGGATCTAGCCAATAAGAGGCTCTTATTTATAGTATTTACGCGTATATGTATATCTAATACTGGTGTTTATATATAAGCCAGCTTAGCGTTGCGCCTTAATAGGTTAAGGGATATTTCCTAGGTACTGCTAGTCTTTTTACTAGTATAGTAGCAACCTCTATTAACGTCTGCGATAACTTAAATATTAAAGGTAGGATGGTTTCTAAAAAGGGTTTATAAAGTGCTATTAGGGTTCTACATTTTGTCCAAGTTTTGGGCTTATAGGTACCTGGGTATGCATCTAGAATTCTAAGAGGTGGTTATATCTATAGGTATTATGATAGGGAAAATAGGCTCGGCTTATTGCGGAAACGGCGAGATAGATTATATATTGAAAGAACTGGGGAGGATAATCCTTCTTATAGCTAGTAACGCGGCTAGAGTAGGTTGGCCGCCCTCTTTACGGGGGCGAGTTTAAAGTATTTTATACTTTAATTGTCTTCTATAAATATAGCTAAATATGCTACTACTGAAACCGTTCTATACAAAATGGAAGTCACCCCGCAGCTAAGTATATAGTAAAAGTACTTAGATTTACGTTAGGCACTAGTTTTAGCAATAAACTTTACTCTAAATAGTTAAATATTATGCTTAAATAAGCCTAACCCTTATTAAGCACTATAATGCACGTAGATGTAGCCTATATATAGACCCTATATTCTAGAAATATTGCAGACCTGTGTTAATAAGATAGGACTAAAATACTTTTAATATTAAGAGGGCTACCTTATATATAGAGACCCTAGAAAGTTTACCTCTAGCTCTTGTAGACTAAAGACCTAAAGGTGTACTTAGATATAGATTACCTTAATTTATTATTAGAGTGTTTATTCCTATATAAACTAGACCTAGCCTTCTATGAAACTAAAACACAGACAGCTATTAACCTAGTATTAGGAGTTTTAGAGGGTCTATATATTATCCTATATTACGGAATAAATCTTTTACAGAGCGTCTGAGATAAAGCGTAGGAAGATAGGCTACTCTCTATTTAAAGGGGAAAAAGTAAAGGCAATGTGCATATAAAGATTTGTCTAAAGTTGCCGTTTTATTAGATGCCCTATACTATCCCACCGTCCTAAATAACCTAATATAAGCAGCAACACTAGACGTAAGCAGCTATAATAACTATTAATTAGAGGACTAAAAGATAAAAAGAAGAATTAACTGTCTTATTATAAGAGGCTCTAGAGCCTTACTATATACATTAGGTAGGTGGCAAGGACTATTAGTAATACTGATAGCGATTTATAACTGTTACTCAATTGCTATTAGGTTAATATTGCCACTTAGTTAGTAATAGGTAATAGAAAGGTAATAGAAACTGGGTAATAGGTAATGGAAATAGTATAAGTAAATATAATTTTAATTAATAATAACCCACACTACCTACGCACCCATAGCAGTCCCCCTCTTACCTTTAATATTAAAACATTTTAAGGCACTATACCTATTAGCCTACCCTAGAAATAAATATCTGGAAAAGAATTCTTACTTAGCGCTTTAACTAGTTTACTGGCGTACTATACTAAGGACAGTCTTTTTTAGGGATTACCTAAACTTCTTCGCCTTCCTTAAGATAAGCTGGGTATTGTCTTCTAGGAACCTAAATAAAAAGTCAAAAATACCTAAGTTTTTTTACTTAACACGTTTTATTACCAGTATAGCTATAGTAGGAACTCGCTAATTGGCTAATTAGTATAGGGGTCTCTGCGGAGACTTAATTAAAGATATTAGAAGGTATAGCGGTATATTTTAGGCAGATGCGAATGCTTTAAGCTAGAGGTAAGGAATTGAATGACTAGGATTAATAGAGTTGGAAAGAGGACTTATAGAAGAATAGATAAAGGTAGAAGATGCATTAGATATTTATACTTGCTTATAGCTTTTCTTAATCCGACTTAAATAAAATTATATTACCTAGCCTAGTTTTACTAAGCTATGTCAGCCTGATCTAATACCAAGGCTTATATTAATGTAATACAGCTTCCTTACTCTTTACTAAGTCGTGGCTTTATGCGCTCCATCCTATAAACAGCTGCATTTTCCTTTATCCTCTTATTCTCTATCTGTAATGAACTACCAAAATTGCCTTCTAAGGCATTAGGCAGCCGAATTTTGACTAGTGTATACCATTTCCTTTCTAATAAAACATATAGGGCGCACTTTACATTCTACTAATCCTTATTATATATAGTATATGGCTTTTTGGCGGGGCTATAAAGCTACGGTTAACAGTCACGTAGTAGGATATAGGTGATGGTGATTCCAGACCATTGGGTGTTAAAAATAAGGTAAAAGGTAGAGGTGCTTATAACCTACTAATCTTATTATTAGCTACCGTATCCATTATATTAATAAAGGGCGAGTGGAGCCTAGGAAAGTTTGACGGAATATAGGATGTCTTATAATAAAATAGGGTAGTTGCGATAAAGATAGTAATGCAGAGCTACCTGTAGAATAAGCCTATTGGAACATTTAGGTTAGGACATTTAGAGAGGCGCTGTGACGTATATAGCTTTATTAGCTGCATTGGCATCAGCCAGTTTTGTATCGCTAGCGGTTAATTGGGTTAATATGGTTGATAGGGTTGATAGGGTTAATAGGGTTAATGGGGTTGATAGTTGATAGCCCTGCCTTAGTAAACAGCACTCTGCCCAGCAATATTAACCTCTTATTTAACGCCACTATATATAATAAGTCTTACCGCTAGGTCCAAAGCTAGTGATATATAGGCTATTGCCAGATATACTAAGACTTAATAGAAGCGGTTCCTAGTAAGTAGGGATTTATATATAGCTTTAACTCTTAGTAATAGAGATTGGTAGATACTTACATAGGATAAAGCTAAATGACTTTGCTTATTATATTTAATATGTCCTGCTTGGTTTAAGGTTCCTATAAATAAACAAAAGGCGCTTCTAGAGCGCCTAAACAAGTTACTAGCGGCTGAGAATATACCCTAAGTAGCCACTGAAGTCCTTAATTAGCGTATAACATAAGCCGTTAGAAAAGCCCATTGTTAGTTTTGTTACATTATAGTTAGGACACTTATACTTATTTAAGTTTTAGCTTTACTAAATATAGTGTCCGTAGAGGAAATAAGTGAATTAACTAATTAACCCTAGGTATTGACTAAGCGGCCATTTAACCCTATATAAGATATATAATGAGTAGCCTGTATATTAGGCACTCTATAAGGTGTAAGAGTGGGATTAAGGGAGGGAATATAGCTGGGAAAACCTGTTTTAGTGTCTAAGTGGTTCAAAATATCGCTTATCTCTTAATACTAGCAGTGCCTCCGCTTCCTTATCCCACCTCCCTAATAAAGCCTATAGTTTGCCTTCTGTATACTATAGCGCCTATAGAGCTGAAATTAATAACTATTATTATAATTAACCGAAGTAATGCAGATATTATGCTAAGTTAAAGCCTAGGTGCCTGTGAACGCCACTATAGGGATATATAGCAGGTATTATTAGTATTTTAAATAACTATAAAAAACTCTGCTGGGCGAAGCCTTGCATTTTAATTAAGTAATTAAATAAATTAGCCTTAGAAAAGGCCTTCTGGGCAGCATCTAGCCTCTCTACAATTATTATAATGCTTTTATTTTGGAATTAATAACCTCCTTTACCATATATCTAAATTTTAAGCTTGGCCTTTTATATATATTTAAAGTCCTAATTAGCATATCCTATTGATTCTTAATTATGGGATATATATCCTCTAAGCTACCGCAACCCTAGATGGATTGGGCTGCGAAAAAAGATAAGCTTCTATTATATTATAGATCCAGTTCTATAAGCGAAGCCATTAAAGCTTAGGTAGCGAAACTAAATAATGCTTTAGAATATTAGTATATGCTTTATCTAATTCTTTTATCTAAAATGGCAGAGGACTAATCCGCCGCTATATAACACTCTACCTAGATATTTATACTTGCTCTAGTCCAGAAGGAGTGCTTTATAGATGTGTATTTCCCCTTATACTCTAATCTGGATAAAGCAACTATATGCTAGACCGAAGAATATAAACGGCTAGAAGGGTTAGTTTTACTTAACAGCTAAAAAGAAGTTAAGAGAGCCTAGTAGGAAATTAAGGTGGAAGTTAGTAGCGAGGATAATACTATAGTGGAGGAAATTAATAAAAAGATTAAGGAATTGGATAGTAAAAGGGGAGCTAGTGAGTATTAAAAGTTGCGTACTGTTTGCTAGTTAGTTAAAAGTATGCTCTGGTATACGCAAAAAGGATAGTCTAGGAGGTAGTATCTAGAGAAACATTAGTAGCTTTTAAATATAATAAAGCAGAAAACGAATGCTCCGCTAACCGATCTTGTTATATATATATTTAATAATCTTTCTACCAAAGCCAAAATGATATTTATTATAATAGACTGTCTGACAGGTACAATTTACATTGTAATTACTCTTTTGACAATAACGGGTATTAGAGAAAGGAAGCTAAAATTGAAAGTTAGCTATATTGGCGGATATATTAGAGAATATAAAGCTAGTAAAGAACTCTGTAGGTGGTGATAGGATCTCTTTAGCGTAATATGCATTAAAGTTAGGGATTTAAGCACATGGTTGTAAAAAATAGATAATGCGAACTCTAGAAGCAAGGATTTTATTAATTCTATTATTATCCCTCTTAATATTCTAAAGAGAGTAATATTGGAGGATTTCCTTAATAAGGCGCTTATGGGTTTAGTAGACGCCAGTCTTGACTGAAAGAAGATAAAGATGTTCGGCCAAGTTGACAAAAATGCTATAAAGATTTCTGAAATCTATCTGGTTTCTAAAGCCGATATAACAGCTGCTAAGAATAGTAGAGGGAGCTTAAAGAAAGAGTCATAGCCTGGATATTTACACTGTTCTTTTATTTTGCGGGAAATTTCATTGGTTATACAGGTTAAAACTGGGGCAATGTTTCTGCTTAATGGCGATAGTAAAGATGTCCTAAGCTTTTAATAAAAAATTAAAGTATATTCTTGTAATTCTTAATTTAGTTAGTGACTGGGACTGCTATATATCTTAAGCCAATAAAATTAAGAAGAAACCTTACTAAGAGGTGGAAGATATAGCGGCATAGGTTTATAAGGTTATAAGGCTTAAAATGCCTTCTGGAGCTTAAGAATAGAGTTCCTAACAAGCGGAGTAGTAAAAGAGTGTTCTGCCTATAAAAAACAAACAGCTTAACTCTCTTTAATTATAACTGCTTGCTGAGTATATGCTTAGACTAGCTCTATATCCTTAGGTTTAGCGCTTCCGTCTCTCCAGTTAAAGCCTAAATAGACGCATTTATGTAGTGGCTTAAGGGATATATATTGTTGCTCTATACTCCCAGCTATATTGCCATCACTTTAAGAAGCAATACAGCTCTATATATGCCCAATAATAGCGGCTTTTTAAATAGTATCCTTAGAACCTAATTTTGGGACCCTCTATTTTTAGCTAACCGTAGTTGGGGGATCCTGGTCACGTTTGGAGAACAGCCATATCTAGAGAATTATTGGATGCCTAATTGGACCAAAATGACCGGTCCTTTTGGCAGCGCCAAATAGGAGAACTATATCTGGAGAACAGCTATGTCTGGAAAACAGCCACGTCTAAAAAACAGCTATGTGGAGGGCAGCCATATCTGGAGAACAGCCACTGGAGAATAGCTAACAGCCACGTCTGGAGAACAGCTATATATAGAGAACAGCCACGTCTGGGGAACAGCTATATATGGAGAACAGCCACGTCTGGGGAACAGCTATATATAGAGAACAGCCACGTCTGGGGAATAGCCACGTATAACAGCTATATCTGGAATAGCTATGTCTAGAGAACAACTAGTCCGACGAACGGTTATATCTAGAAAATAATAGTCTGCAGAAAGTCATAACTAGTTTAAATATTACCTGTTTTGCCTTCTTTCTACCGCGCCTGATATATCTTATTACTATAGATTTAAACGCGGTACTTTTGTTAACGCAGCCTTAAAAAGAAGTTTGTGAAGCGCCTTTAAAGGCAAGTATAATATAAAATCTATAATCTAATATAATCAAGATAGTAGAGGTTTTATATAGAACATAATTAGCAATTTAAAACGCCTATAGATAAAACCTTTACGGCATTTAAAGCTGCTTTGGCACTCTCTTTTATAGTTAAGCTCTATTAAGAAGTAAGTATAAGGATACTTTATATATAAGATATAAGGGCGTTACTTACAGGATATAATCTATAGTTTAGCGCTAGACTTCTGGAGGAAGGACTTCTACAGCTACTAGGACTTAGTGTCTTCTATTCTAAATAGATATTGGCCAGAAAATCTAGCTCTAGGTAACTATTATATAGATCTAATAGCTTACCTTAGCAAGTTCAGACCGTATAACTAGGGTGGAACTATAAAGCTTATTAACCTAAGTTTACAAGTGGTCTATTACTTTTAGGTCCTAAATTTTCAAACTTTAATTATAATCAACTACTCCATCATCTTTAACCTAAAAGCCTCTATATTAAAAGCCTCTAAGTAAGGGCCTATTAAGTATAAACTTAGGTCAAAATTTTCGTTGGCAGACCCCCTATATATAAGGGCAGATCTAAGTAAGCTAAGGGGAGATAAAGCCCTAGGGGAATAAAGCCCTAGGAGAATAGAGCCCTAGGGGAATAATCCCCTAGGGGAGTAGAGCCCTAGGGGAGTAAAGCCTTAGGGGAATAATCCCCTAGGGGAATAAAGCCCTAGGGGAATTAAGGGAGTGGAACTGTAAGGGCTTCTATAAATAGGTAAATCGCTAGGATTTATTTTTATCCTTAGCTTCTTGGCTTTTAATTAATTAATACACTTCACTAAGCCTTACTAGCTTACGCTTTAATAAGTTGCCCTATGCTATTTTATGTGAGTTATATCTAAGGCTGCTACCTAGACTTAGAGAGAAAGAAAAAGGGGGATTAAGTAGGCTCTAAAAATTAAGCATTTAGTTTTAGGTGTGAATAAAGGGCTATTTTTAGCTTTTAAGAGGGTCCTAATTTTAGATATTTTAAGAGCCTAAAATTAGGTCCTCTATTTTTAGGGTCTACTTAATCCCCTAAACCTCCTTACTCCTATCTTTAACCTTCACTTTTCCTTTTAAGCAAATAGCGTAAAAAATCCTAATTAAGTAATAAAATTTCTGTATAGCTTTCCTATCCCACTAGTAAAGTTATTAAAAAAACGCTAAGCATCTATATAATACATCTCTTAGCTAAAACGAGACGCTATGCTGAATCTATAGGGCTAGTGCTAATCCCTATAGAAGACCCGCCTATGGGAGCGCCTATACCTTTAAGCGCATAAAACTAGTGTACTAACTAGCGTATATATAACCTAGAGGGTAAGTAGGGATATAACCATAATAATACTTCCCAGATCCACAGTTCTTAAGATTAGGTCAAGAATAGAACAGTAGTCGATATAGTACTAAAAATTTTCAGTATTAACAGTGCCAGTATTCCACCCTAGGTAAACGGCCCCTACAGCCATATTAAGAAAATATATACCAGCAGCAGCCACTAATAGATAGCCTAGACTAGTTTAATAAATGACCATATATTAACCTATGGTGTAATAGAAAAATTAATTTACTAAGCTACTGTTTTATTTTACCTAACTAATAAACCTTACTTTCTAGTTCTTTAAGGATAGTGGACTAAGTATCTTTAATAAGCTCTTTATATTCCTTAAGGTATTCTTTAGTAAATATAATATTACCTATAAAGCTATACTAGTATTAGCTCTAGTCTATATAAGTACACCTTTAACATATAGCGCAATATCTATTATCTTTATTATAATAGTAGATGTATATATTCTCTTTAAATCTCTATTTTATAGAAGGGCCTAGGGGTAAGCGCAAATATATAGTAGGGTAATTTGCTACTCTATAGAGAGAAGCTTCTAGAAACTTCTAAATCTATAGCAAAATATCCATTAATAGAACTACCTAAAAGTGGATGAAATACCTCAATCACGCTAACAGGGAGGGCGGCCGACCTATACCAGCCACACTCTTATTAAGGGTCTACTTCCTAGGGAACTATAGTTGGTGTTATCTTAAGTATAGCGTTATAGCGGTAATGCACTGCCTCCGCTACTCGTCGTTTGGCTTGGCGCGGTTACTAAGTTAACTAAACCATACTAAAACCCCTAAACCCCTAACAGTCCTTAAGATGACCACTATTTAACTTTAAAATATAGCCCATCTCATGCCATAATATACGGCTATGTTTATATCGCAGCCTCCTCTAAAAGAATCTTAGTATATTACACCACCTTTAGGCTTTATAGGCGCGCCTTTAACACCTCCGCCAATTGATAAGAAAGCCTTTACCTAAGCTCCCTAAGTTATTGCGCTTTTTGGAGACACAACAATTAAAATCCGTGGACATCCTTTTAGCTTGCACAATAAGACAGAGTATTGGCTTAGGCAAGACGAGTCGCTATTTAGGTTTATTAAGGACAAGATATAGTATATAGCCTCCAGCGGGGAAGAGGCACCAGCTAATAATACCAGTCAAATAGATATAACTATAATAGCAGGAGGAATCGACTTGTTGTTTATATACCTACTTAGCTGTACTAAAGTAGAGCGCTTTTAAGCTTCTATATAAATAAAGGCTTTATAGTAATAGGTAGAAGAGCTGGATAAAGGGCGGTATCTAGAGCGTATATATTCATTATCTCGCTGCTAAATTGGTAGTTTATACTATATAAGCTTGCTTAGAGGCATATTTTAGGCACTATTCTCTTAGCAAAGGCATCTGTAGCGAAAATATTATCTTAGGATGCCCTACTAAGCCTATAGTAAAATAGCCCCTGCTTCATTTTATTTACAGAATACTGTTACTTTCGCTGCGTTTTAGATATTAACTTATAGGTAGCATTACTAGATGTTAATATCTAAGATATAAAAGGATCTATATTTACCAGTTAGTAATACCTATAAGGCTACTACTTAATATCTTAGAGCCTTACCGCAGGCACCTTAAAATGGAATAGTTTAAATATCTAAGTGCATTTTCTTACTACATGCAGCTGTTTTTATGCATCTTTGCTGCTAATATATCTACACTAATATGTATAAATCCAGCCTTATTTAAGTAGAGATAAGTATTAATAGTTTATATACCTACCAAAGTCCACTTTCCTTAGCTCTGTTCTATACCAACAGCTATAAGAAATATTACTTTATAAAAGGCTATAAAACTACAAATTCCTATAAAAGAAGATCTAGCATTCTGCCTTAAATTTATAAGATTATTTCTTACTATCTATAGAAAGCAGCTAACTTATCTCTAAAGGTATACTATATATATTTAGGAAACACTCTTATATAATTACAGTCACTTTTACTCTAATAAGTGCACGCGTAAGTGTAATACGGCCAGATAAAATGGTGTATAGTATACAGAAAACAATCTAAATAATGTCTGGAATATAAGGACATTATAGGGTATATATAGCTGTGATTTAAAGTATAGGACGCCAGAATTGATGGAATAAGCCTTTTAAAGTTAGAAGTGCCCAACATAACACTCTTTATTTATAGTTATAAATATAGCTAAGTTAAATAAAACCTTAGTCTCTTTCTAAATTCCTTTAGCCTTAAACAGAAAAACTTAAGAATATTATTTCTTAACTCTATCTCTTAAATTACTATATGTCTATAATTAATGCTTTATTATATTATTCTGGCTAATGTCTCCTGCCTTTAATGGACATTTTCCCTTTTTAGGCTTTAAACGGTTCTTCTTTAACTTGGTATTATTAGCTGAATATCCATTAGAGAAGCCTTTAATTAAGAGTACTTACAGCAGCTTTAAATTCTTGCTAGATATCCTAGGAGGTACTAGCGTTCACTATTTATATATAAATAGGGTGATCTCTAGGTCTATATCCACGCTAGTCTTTAATATATCTAAAAGGAACCTCTAGCTTTAGTTAGTATTTATAGATTGCTTTTAGTTGGTTATTAATACACCCTAAGAGTTTCGTATCTTTAAGAGTGTGTGCCGTAAGTATGCCACTTTAGAGGCGCAATTATAGAAGTTGGAGATGTATATCCTCACTAGGCTTAAAGCAATCAAGTAGTATTGTAATATTTATAAGACTATACGATATAGTAAAATAGCGAGGCTTGTTCCCTTTCTTATTAAATATAGCGGTTAGACTAAAAATAAGGCTGTTAAGCGCTATATTAAGATCGGGGCTGATATAAATAAGAGTAACTAGAGTAAGCGTAAAGATAAGACGAGAATGCCTATTAAGAAGACATTCTAGATTTATTTAGACTTAAGATACTATAAAAGCAATTAGGTAGAGTAGAGAGTTATTAATAGAATTTCCTATTACTTAAATAATTAGCATTGCTGCTTAACTTAGGGCTGAGTGCTAGAGAGGAGGTAATAATGTTAAGGAGGTTTAGGGGATTAAGTAGACCTTGAAAATTAAATACTCAATTTTAGGCATTAAATAAAAGACCTTTTTTGGATTAGTTGGATGCTCCCTTAGTTATTACTTATTATAAGGAGCGAGGTGTATATTTTATTATCTCAGCCCTATGCGTGGTATAGCGTAGTATAGGCACCAGGCTTAACATTGCCTTAGGTATATAAAGCCTCAATCTTTTATTCTTTTACTATAATTTGCACTATTTATAGTTCCTCTAAAGTACTAGAAAATAAAGGTAGAGATAGGCAATTAAGATTAGTTCTCCTAGGATTAAAAGCCTAGGTTATATAACCTCTCTAACTCCTTTAATAGCGGCGGCGGGTTTTTACTTTTGGAAAGACGGGAGTATACAAAATTATTACTAGTATTAGTGGCGTTAAAATCGTAGTAGAGTCCGGCTGGTGCAAGATCCAGCTATTAGAGCCTTTAGAGACATCTTATAGCCTTCCCAACAGTATTAGAAAGCTTTTAGCGGGCCCTAATATAAAGAACGCATAAGCGCCGCAAATGTTAAGAAATTTAGAGAAAGACTATCTTGAGAAATGTTTAAGTATAGTGTATATATGTGGATAATAAGATCAGGTCAAGAATAGAACAGTGGTTAATATAATACCAAAATTTTTTAGTATTAATAGTGCTAGTATTCCACCCTAGGCAAACGGCCCCTATAGCCATATTGAGAAAATATATGCCAGTAGTAGCCACTAATAGATAGCTTAGACTAGTTTAATAAATAACCATGTGTTAACCTATAGTGTAATAGAAAAATTAATTTACTAAGCTACTGTTTTATTTTACCTAACTAATAAACCTTGCCTTCTAGTTCTTTAAGGATGGCGGACTAAGTGTCTTTAATAAGCTCTTTATATTCCTTAAGGCATTCTCTAGTAAATATAATATTGCCTAAAGACCTATACTAGTGTTAGCTCTAGTCTATATAAGTACGCCTTTAATATATAACACAATATCTATCATCTTTATTATAATAGTAGATGTGTATATTTTTAAAGTATATATAAAGCTAAAGATATCCTAGCCTATATACTTAAATGTAGCCCAGTTATAAGCACCTAATTAAGCCGCCTAACTGATCTGTTTATTAAGCTCTTTGTAACACTTGCTATAACTTTATAGAGGGAGCTCTAGTGCTATAAATTTAGTATTTATTATAGTTAATATCTAGGCAAGCTTTTCCAATACTGTGTTAAGGGCTTTAAGCGGTTCTATAAGTTTAGGTATAGGGCTTTGACTTAGAAGGCCTCTAGCTATAAGGTGTAGCAATTAACTTAACTAAAGAGTAGATATTACTAGGTCCGCTAAATTAGAAGTATTTTTTATTAAACCTATTATTTTATTGCTTGTTGTATATTAAGATAGGGTATAACTTGCTAGATTTACTGCGTTAAGCTATATATATAAAGCACGCTCTTATCTTTGGTTATTGTATTATTTGGGCCAGACTGCCACAAGAATAAATTATACTAGATATAGAGATGGTAAGTATAGAAGCTGTGAGAATAGCTAGCGGGGTTAAATAGGGTTATAGTATAGATCTATGCCTATTAAGAGCGAATAGAAATATATATATATAGTGTAAATGACATTCTACAGGCTAGATAATTAAAAGATAGAGCTATCCTAAGAATGCTATAGCTGCAGTATAAATAGACCTTCTATATACTACTAAGTTGCAATAATAATTAAGCAGCTCTAGGAAGCGATGCTAAAATATAAAGTAGTAGAAGAGTTTATAAAGATGTAGGTTATATAATTATGTTTTTTAAATATAGCTGTAGCGAAAACTTAGTAGATATAAAGTAAAAAATATATTATAACTACCTACGTGCTACACGAATAATTAAGAGCCCCTTTTATAGCCTATCCCAAGTTAGCCTAATTGGAAAGCTTACTAGGCGCTACTCTATTATAGCTTAAGGCCGGTATATGCTAAGGGTCTTACTGCTCTTCATTATAAAAGGTTTTAAAGGTTATAAATTATGCCAACTTAAACCCTAAATTGGTACTCTTTACTAATATAATACCTTAATAACAGTGAGGCGCAAGCTTAGGTATATAATTGCTATTACCTAAGTAATCTAGTTAGCTATTCCCTTAATTTTAGTTATAAAGTGCCTTTTATTATTCTTTAAAAGATTAGAGGATATTAGTATTATAAGTAATACTGTTCTTCTAACTTAGACAAATTGCTAAATAAACTAGCGTGGTTTAAATAGGCGTGTTTAAATAAGAGGATCCTCACATAAAACTATTATATAGTAGAGCATTATATAACTAAGCGCCCCTTATAGCTAGGCGTTCCCCTTTGTTAATAATTCTCTTAATCCACTCACGGGTTTCTTAAGACTGTACAGCATGTTAAAACTATTATCCTATATTATTTAAGTAGTCCGTCTTGGCTTAATTAGCTGTAATCTGGATTAACGCTTTAAGATGCTTTGAGAACAATAAGGAAAGGAAGGTTATAAGCTATAATACTATGTTTTAATAGTTAAAGGTATAATAAATGCTATTATACTAAGTTTGGACTTTCTCTGTGACCTTAGGGCTAGTATTATAAATGGGATTGTGGTAGTCTTAATAAAGGTTATTTAGGTTAGTGACAAAACGCCTAAAACTAACGGCTAACAGTAGAAAAAAAAACCGCGAAAGTAGGATGCTTTAAGGCATTATATAATAAATTCACTATTGCTAAAGTAAGAGACGTCTATAAGGAGATTATTTATATAATTGGTGCATTTATAAATCTCCTAAGTTAGGGAGACACGGCCACTTTAATATATTTTTACCTTTTTTAGGTATAAATCTAGGCATTTTAATTAGCGTAATTAACACGCGCTTTTAACCAGATGCGCTAGGGTAGTGTATATACATACATACGTTTTTATGGCGTGCACTTTAAAAGTCTCCTAAAAAGGACATGTTGCTAATAAGTAAGGCTAGTTTAAGTACCTGTAATGGGGCACCCGGTACTTAATTAAATTTGGTTTAGCAAATAATAAACCCTAGTTTAAAGTAAGTAGCTATAAAAAGCTAGCACTTAGTATACCTATAATATTAATAAGTACCTATAAGTAGGAGTACCTATGATTATGGGGAACGCCTATAATAGAAGGGAGTATCTATAATAGGGAGTACTTTTGATAGTAAAGAGTACCTATAATAATAAGGAGTACCCACGATAATAAGAAGCACCTATAACAATAAAAAGTACCCGCGATAAAGGGGAGTGCCTATAAGTGGCAGTGCCTACAGTAATAGGGAGCACCCATATTAGGGAGTACCTATAATAGTAGTTACCTATAATAGTAGGGAGTAATGGGGAGTGCCTATAGCGATATACCTTTAGCTGGTTTTCAGTGGCTGTCTTTAGATAGTTGGTGTTTAGCTTACGTATTTTGCTTGCAGATTTTGCAAGAAAGTATACTATTTAATTAGTATTTACGTCGCTTTATTTTTATAAATTAGAAAATAGATACTTTAATTATAATATAACTCTTAGCTAAGTTATAGTAATTACTAAAGATCTCTGTAAGAGTCTTTACTATAGTTAATTTTGGGCCATCCTAAGAAGAAATATCCCTTAGAATACCCTACCTAAACCTATATTATATTAGTCCAGTCTTGGCAAATAATTACCTAGCTCACATAATAGTTCTCTACCTTTATATACTTGGCAGTGTGAGTTAGGCTAGCTTGTAAGTTATTTAGTCCTCTATAAAAAAAAGACTTATTGCTTTCTAATCCAGATATTTTAGAATTAGCCTTTATTGGCCTACCCTCTTTAACCTAGTTAAAATATACTGGCGTTTTCTTAACTGGTGCAGGATAGAACTTTTCCTTTAAAGTAGTTAGTAGTCTATATAATAATAAAGAGAAGAGGACCTACTAGATCTTATAGGTTTAGAGGCTATAAAGGTTAATCTATAGACGTATAGGTATAAAATCAACCGTTACACTATATTAGGATATAGCAATCTGTGTTATAGTCTCGCTTTAATCTATTAGCCTTTTATAAAAAGGTCTCCTTTTGCTTTTAAAAATTCTTATTTATAGTTTGCTTTAACCTTAGTAGTGGCCTTTACTTTAAATATATTACTATAGTACTAGATAATTAATGGCCTATTAGCGTTTTATAGGGTAACTAGGATATAAGTTAGCTCTAAATTGCATATTAATAAGGTGGGAATATTAAGAATAAATATAGAATTTACCCCTTAATATTGGCCTAAGTTTTGACTAAAAATAAGATCTTATTTTAAAAACTAGATCTAATTTTAAAAACTATATTTTAATTCTAAAGGCTATATCCTAATTCTGGGTCCTAAACATACTAAACATAACTAAAAAGATATAGTATTGAGCTAATTGGATTATTTTTAGTTCTGGCTTAATTGCAATCCTAAAAACTAGATCTAATTCTAGAGACTAGATCCTAATTTTGGTTTTGGGATATAGGCCAATTAACTACTATAAAAAGGGCGCAATTTTAAAAACTGGATCTAGTTCTAGGAACAAAATCTAGTTTTTAGGAAATAGGTCAATTAACTATTATAAAAAGAGGTTGCCTGTATCTATATTTAGTATATTAGGTTTAGCTCATTTTAAAATTAGCTACATAATTAATTATAGGCGCGTGTATGACCAACCCAACAATTAACCTGCTCTCGCAGCTGCACCTTGCCTAGCGCCTTTAGTATTACTACATTAGAGCCTCGCTCCATTTGAGCTTTATATATCGCGGAATAAACTAAAGCCAATTAGTTATAGACTAAAAAATGCTGCCTATAGCTTTCCAATAATACTGGAATCCTATATACGCACTACATTTTAGCCTATATAACTAGAGACTGCAAACGGTGTCCCTGTACTTTGGGTTATTATAGCTTAGCATTTAATTAAGCCCCGCAAAGCCTTAGTCTAAGCTATATTGGATTGGCTTGACTTTTCCACACCTAATCTTCAATCCTTGCGTTCTGCTTGCACCTTGCTTCCTTCCTTACACTTTTCTTCCTTATTATATCCTTATTTCAAGACGCGCCTAATATATCCTTAACCTCCCTACACTTATTTACTTCTCTACCATTATACTATCCATTATATCCTAGCCTCTTTAATATCCCCTCCTTGCCTACCTACCCGCTTGCCATATTGGTCCTCCTAATATAGCTCTTGGCGCGTTTGCCCGCGATAGCAAATCTCTTTAAATTAGAGATAATTAAAATAAAACCTATTAGGGAAGGGCTAAATAACTTCTGTAATTTATTTAACTTAACTTATTAGGATCTAGGCATCCCTAGCTCTTTAGACTTGTTATACTAAATAGGCAATAAAGGTATTTATTAATTTGTCTATTATAAGTCCCCTCTAACACGCATAGGGCTTAAAAATCTTATTATTAACTTTATCCTAGCATTATAAAACTTTCCTACTACTTAACTGCTACTGTCTAGCGCTAGCTGTGGTAATCTTCTCTATAACCTTGTCCAACTTAGCTCCTTAGTTAATTCCGTTAACTTTAATATTAAATGGTTTACCCCTTTTTTAAAAATAGTTCTTAATCGCGAATCTAATGAGAATGTTTAGAGTAATGCTATCGCCACTATAATAAAGTCCACGCCTCCCCCCTAACCGCTACTATTCCATATTTAAACCCTATATCTACGCAATATAAGCAGCTTCGCCAACTCGTCTAAATATAGGAAATACGTGGATAATGTTTTAAAGGAGGAGCTAGGCCCTCTTTATATAGGGATTTCTGGCTTATATAAAGCATTCTTTAGGGGAGTAGAAGGTTTTAAAGAGGCAAGCGCCGCCATTTTTAAGAAATGCAAGGAAGGGGATAATCCACTATACGCCAATAAGGGCGGCTGGCATAACTGGCCTAAAAGCACAGAGCAAGATAATATCCTAGAGTAGTTTAATAACCTAATTAAATTATTTTTAGGCCTTGCTAAGGAGTATAGGTCCGCTTTAAAGATATGACAAAAGCTTGTTGTATATACTAAGCAGCCCTTATAAGGGTCTACAGCAAAGCAAAAGCTAGATATTGGTTTTGTAAATAATCTAATGGCTAGTAAAAGCTCTTAATGCTATTAGTTGTATATACTTATACTAGGAGAGCTAAAGAGTAATCTAAACACTAATATACCCTTGCAGGCATAGTTTGATTTAGGGAAATATATAAGAGAAGTCTTCGCCGCTTAGAATACTTGTTGCTTTATTTTAGGCTTTACCCTCTATGGATCTATTATACAGCTATAGGAGTATGACTAGATAGGAGGCATCACATCTTTACTATTTAATATTAATAAAGATAGACTATAATTTACTTTAGTAATGTTAGGATTTCTCTAAATAAATAAGGAGCAGCTTAGGTTTAATCCTACCATTCTAATATTAGATGGCAAACGGTATATTGAAATTGTATATAACGGCCAGACTAAGTATCTTATCCTTAACAATGTTATCAAGTAGGCACGCTGCGTTATAGGTTAGGCGATAACTTGCTAGAAAGGATACTGTAAAGAGGATACCTTTAAGAAACCCCTTATTATTAAAGACTTGTGGCAGTACCTAGAGCGCGAGGAAGAAGGTAAACTGCTACATAAAATATTAGAGAAGGGAGTGGTTAATATAGCTAGGTACTATTACTATAAGACTGTTTATATAGGTGGATAAGATAATGACATTTTTAATATCCATAAGGGGCTAGATATTACTAAAGCAATAAACTATAAGCTAGAGGGCTTAATAATGCCTCTAAGACTAGCTGGAGTGCAAGGTAGTATAAGAAAAGGTTAAAGTTCTAGCAAAAAGAGGTCTTTTAGTTATAGCGCCCTATTACCGCCTAGTAAGCGCCTATGTTTGACCTCTCTAACTAAGCGCCCTATTAAGCAGAATTATATATATTGACGCGTTATTACTAGTAACTATAGGAAGCCTCTTTATAAGGTAAGCTCTTAGGCTATAATACTTACTATACTAGAGGGTAGCATTAAAGGATATAAGTCTTTATATATACAGGCTGGTGTTATCTAATATAACATTTTAATAGGCAACCTTATAATAAATAAGGAAGATAACAATCCTTCTTAGTTAGTATTCTTAATTAACTTTAATCTTGCGATTAAAGAGAAGTAAGAAGGACCTTTAGGAGCATAGGGTAAGACCAGCATAAAAGCGTTTATAGCTATAGAAGTGCTTCTAGGTAAGAAATACTCCTTTAGGTATAATCTAAAGTTGTTCTTCTAGGTGCTTTTCTGGATATGTATACACTATAATAGGCTGGGTAAAGATATCAGTCCAACTAAGTTTAAGCGTTAAAACTATAAGAATACTACTAAGTTGGCTAAGTTAAAATCAGGGCTAGTAAATAGGGAAGGGCATTTTCTTAACTATATAGCTAAGGCATTTACACCTTACTACTAGCCGCTAGTCCTGTGGGTTAATAAGCTATAAAAGGTAGTTTTCCTAATAGATAGGAGATAGGAGAAGGAAGATAGGGGGCTTTATTTTTAGATAAAAGAGATTCTCTAGCAAGTATAGAAGGATCTAAAGGTGCTAGTAGAGTAGATAGAATAACATTTTATTGCCCTATACTCTTTTACCGCAAGAGTTAAAGGTTTGCAGAGATTTGGGCGGCTAAGGCTAGGTAGTAGCCTTGGTCAAAACACATATAAAATAGCGTAGGGCGAGTTGCCTAGGCTAAATAAACTTAGAAAAGCAGATAACCTAATCTTTTACTAAATTATTAGATCCCTATACCTTACCATCCTATATAGGCTTTATATTTCTATAAAATATATAATCTACTCCCTAGCCTATTAGAAGCCGCCTTATGCCGCCTAAATAGAGGCCATAGGAGAATTAATCCCTTCCTCTAACTAATCCCCTATTTAAATAAGTCCCCTACTTAAATAAATCCCCTACGGGAGCTAATGCTTATGTGTTTCGCTGCCCTATAGAAACCAATCCCCTACTCCTAATAATCCCCTATAGAATGCGATCCCCTACTCTAATAAATCCCCTATGGGATCTACTCCCCTATAGGATTTACTCCCCCGCGCCAATAAATCCCCTGTGCTAATAAATCCCCTACGCTAATAAATCCCCTACAGGTACTAATGCCTATGTGTTCTACTGCCCTATAGGAACCAATCCCCTACAGCTTATATTCTTATATAGCTTTAGCTCCCCTATGGGAGCCGCTAGCCACGTTTTTCTCTCCTATATAGGAACTAATGCCCTATAGCTTCCGTTCTTCTATTTTTAAATCCACCAGCAATTCGCCCACGCTGTTTTTAATTTTATCTGTATAGTATAAACAGCTAATAAATATAATAATCTACTATATTTTAATCCTATATTAAAATTTAATTACCTAGATTTTATATTTTATTTCCTATAATATTCTATACAGAATAATTTAATAAAAAATCTTATAGAAACTGGAATTTGTGTTCCATTTTAAAAATATATTTATAAAAGATAATATTTTATACAGGATTTCTACTAAAATTCTCTTTTAATATCCTCCTATATGGGAAAAGTGGCTATAAAAATAATACTTTTATTATTTTCTATCCTGTACAAAACTTTATTTAAAACTGTTTAAAATTACTAGCTTTTCTTTTCTTATTTTCTATGCTATTCTATATAGATAGTATATCTAAGAAAATAATAAAGTTCTAGTTTCTTTATTTTATTTTTAATAGAAACCTATTTACATAACTAACTCTATCTAGTAATATTAAATTCCATATTTTGGGATTAAGGCTATATATCTATATTATATTAAAGCTGTATAACGCAAAGTTATTGGGATATATATATATATATATTACTAGCCAATAAATAGTATAGTTAAGTAATATACTGCCTCTAACTATTGATAAGTATAAATAGGAAAAAAGAAGAAAAGGAAAAGATAGCTAAATCCTAAATATATATCTACCCATATACTAAAAAGGCATGCATTCTATAGACCCCTAATACCCTAGTAAATTTAAGAGAGCTAAGTATAGGACTATATATTATCAAACTTGCCTCCTCCTATAAAATTACGCTAAAATTCTACGTTTATACTAATAGCGAATTCTAGATATAATAAGGACACTTATATCTCTCTATAGCTAGCTAATACTTAAGCTATAAAAACAGCATTTTTAATCTAGATTGGAAAATCAATTAGCTTAGCTTTACTATAAACATAAAGGCTCTTACCTCTTAGCTATTAAGATCCTTCCCTACTAGAATATTAAGGTCCTTTTCTGTGAAATCTATGGCTCCTTTTGTTATGCTTGCCTTGTTAAAAAAACTCCTTTAAACTACCTCTTAAGCGTTCTGATCTAATAGACCATACTGAAGCGCGAGGTGTATTCTACTTACAATAGCTTTGTTAATCATCTTTACCTAATTGGTTATAAGAAACAAGATTCCTTTATAGTATTTAAGCTTACGCAAGAATATATAAATAAGGGCATTGTAATGGATATTACTGGTAGTATGCTATTCCACAAATATATCCGCCTTATTAAGGAGCAGAGTGGCTTTTTAGTAAGTTACTATCTTAAAGATATAAGAAAGCCTCTCCTTAAGTGTATCCACGGTCGTGCCTAATTCTCCAGTAAAGATCTACTCAATTAGAAAGAGCTGTAATTATAAAGAAATAGAGATATATAATATAAAGTAGTTTCCTAAGGTATTTTAATATCGCCTCTGCTATTAAGGTCTTACTAACACTAGGCGGCCCACTAATTTGCCTATCTTAGTAGATAATGGTATAACTAATATTATAAGAGAGGGTATGGTAATATACTATAGGAGGGTAATAAGTCCACACCCTTTACCTAATATAAAGTTATTTAAGATAGGGTGAGAGTTCTAAGATAAGTAGGTTTTACTAAGAGCTTAAATAATCTCCTTCTACTAAGTAGGAATCCTAAGGTTATTAAAGGAAGAAGGGTTCTATATAATATTACTAATATTAGCAACTGCGAACTTAACTATAACGCGTTAGCAAATGCCGCTTATGTATAAGTAAAGATAATATATACTAGAGCTTGTTACCTAGACTAAAACCTAGTATAGTTAGGCTGCTGACTAGGAAATCTTAATCCTTTATTTTAGTTAGATCTAAATCTGTCCTCTTAATTTAGTCTTTCCTTTCTATTAAGCCCCCTATAAAATTAAAGATGGCTAATAAGTCTAGTATTTCTGGTGATTTGTTAATTTATAGTCTAGCGTAATTAGGGTTAATTTGCTGGAAATACGCCGTATTAACTATAATTCGGCTTTTAACAAAGACTTTAATCCTATAGCCGTCTTTATCCTTGTAGAAGGCAGTCCCTTAGTACTAGCAGTAGTAGACGCCTTTTAAGTTATTAAATGTTTGACTATATCTAATTAGCCGTGCTCTGATCTCGCTCAATTTTTAGTAATACTCTAGAGGAAATGCCTAAAGGAAGTCTATTCGTTTTGTTCTATAGAACTTCTTAATAGTAAGCTTAAGGGCAGCTTCTCTAAACACTTTCCCATCGAAATCAAAGTAGCGATAGTCTAGATAGAAATACTTAGCTCTACTTTATTTTGTTTTTTCCTTACCATGATTAAACTTAATATATCTTGGTTTGCCAGTACCGGGACAGGTAGTATAGACCTCTAAGTTTAGCTTAAAGAGAGCCTAGAGTAGATTATATGTAATTTTATAGTTCTTAAAAAGGGGTTTAAGGCGTTTAGTTATAGATACATAGGTGGTTTTAATAAAGCTAATTAAGAGGTCTAGATATTTTAAATACACTTTATTTTTAGAGCCGACGTTTATACTACTTTAATATAATTCTAGTTCCGGGAGAAAATTATATAGGAGGTTCTGTTTGACCTATACGCGGTATAAGCTGGTAAGTTTTAATAGCGGAGATTTTCCGCACTAAAGGCTTGTCCTCTCTTAGGTAGATTCCACAGATATTTTTAAGGACCTTTTTTAGAATGTCTTACAACCCCTTAGACTTAACATCAATGTAAAATATAGAGTCTTTGGTTTTCTTATTTGTGATTTATCTTTAGTAATCAAAAACACTTATAAAAAGTATTATACCTATTAATTTAAATATAATTAACAAATATATATTAGTCTAGTTTATTAACCTCTCCTATTAGGGCCACTGGCTTAGTAATTTTATACTAATAAGCTTTCTTATCCCAACTGTGAAGAAATAGTGTTAGTAGGACTATATATACACGACTGTAAAGATATACACTTTGTTTACCGTCTTGTACTCCAACCTAGAGGCTTATAATATCGCTTTGGTTTTAGGGCCTTTTAGGGCTAGTAGCTTAATAACTGGGCCTCCTAGGGTAGAGGTAGACAACGTATTTGTTACTATAGCTACCTTTAGCAGCTCTAGGAATTATAGAGTATGCTAGATAGTAAGGGGCTACTAAACTGGCGATAGAGTAGGGCTGCCTAGAGGAGTGTTTAGGGTCTTTAATATAGTCTGCATGTTGCCTAAAGGGTAGAGCTAATTTAAAGTATAAGATTAGAGAAGTAGCTAAAGGAGGTTAATAATACTAGTCTCTAGGAGGGGATCTACCTAATCTTATACCTTTTAATCTATCACCATTGTAAAGCTTTGGTAACGTAATACTAATTTAAAGAAGGAGCTAAGTAAAAAGAGGAGCTGGATGGTATTGTTTTTTAGGCCAGATCTGCCCTTTTCTTATATAATATAAGCTGTGCTACAGGTATATCTACACCCCTCTTCTAATAATAGGCTACCCTCCCCAATTAATCCTAGTAGACTTTAGTTGAGATATGTTAATATTGTCTCCGTTGTGGTAAATAAAGCCATAGTATACGTGCTCGCTATACCTATAGAAATAGTCCCTGGCTTATATATAGGATTTTAACTCTAGTACTAGGGCAAGCTTAAAAAATAACATCACCTAAAGTATAGAAGTGCCCTAATTGATATATAGGAGATAGGCAATGTCTTAGGTCGAATTAAAGATATAAGTATAAAATTGGTGCCAGTAATACTGGCTAGATTGCAGCAAGCAATCCAGCTATATATTGTTTAGGAAGGGCTCTAGAAAGAACCCCTAATTAGAGATCCAATTTTTTAGATACTTAACGCTATCCCTCTCTAGGCGACAAAACTTAGCTACCCTCACTTTAAAAGTTCTGCAGACCTATATAAATTAGGCAGCTGCCTAACTTTAAAATCTAAACCTGGCTTTTAACGGCCCTATGGTATATAATTTAATTAGCTCCTCTCCCCCCCTACCACTATACCCACTAGTCCCTAATCTTTCAGCATATCAGTAAATATAATACTTTCGCAGTTAAAGGGCCTACTTAAAAAGACTGAGTAATTATAACTGAAATTCTGTAAGGTCTATCCAACCAATAACCAGTGGGATACTTTAAGCGACTTGAGCTTAAAACTTTTAAAGGCGGCGAAAAAGGTTTAGGATAAAATCCAAGTACTAAAGGAGTTGTGGACATAGCGAGCCTAAAAGGAAAGTAAGGAATATAGGTCGAACGCATAATTATTAAGGGATAACCTCTTCGCTAAGGGTTAATTGAAACAATTAGCCGTCTTTAAAAGAAATATCATTATAATATTTAAGGGTCCTAAAGATTCAAAATTTAATTCTAAGGATGTAAAGTTTAGGAAGGAATCTACCTGTAAGAGATATAAGTTAATCCAAGGCTTAAGTCCTAATAGGGTGATTTTATAGGCAATTGCTTTCATACCTACTGTTTGGGCTGGAGGATTTATGGCCTTGGATATATTTACCTACCTCCTTAACAATATTAAGCCCGAGTTAGTCTAGATATAGCCACCCACAGTATAAGACATATTGCACATGCTTAAGGAAGATAAAGAATCTTTATAAAAGTCTCCTAAATACGGCGAATTTCTTAAAGGTTAGTCTGCTAGATTAGTAAAAATAGTATAAGGAACTAATTATGGCTAGCAATTGACAATCTATTATAGAAGCTAGTAAAACATAGAAAACAAAGGCGTATTAAAGACAAAAGTAAGCAAGAAAAACAAGCACCAGCCGATTTATTATCACCATCTAAGAAAAACAGGGGTAAGGAGAAGCTTTAAATATATACAAGGCCCTACTAATAATTTTACCAACAAAAATGAAGTATATATACACAAATGCACTAGCTAGCAACATCTCGAAATTGCCTAAGCCATTTAGAACAGCCATCCAGAATAGTTAGCTATGGAAATAGAAAAAAAGTTAATAAGAATTAGAAATAATAGGATGCCTAGCTACTTTGTTTCTAAAGGATAATATATAGGATATCTCCTTTACCATCTAGTGTAGTTACCATAATAAATACTATCTAATTAATGCCTTTAGGCTATAATGTGCAATCTCCTCCTAGACTTTAAAATATACGCTAGCGCCTCTAACATAATAAGTATACCTAGCAGGCACCTTATATTCCTAATATTTGCTTATATTTTTTTTAAATGTTTTCCTGTCCTTGGTTTCTTAGTTAATAATTAAAAGATATTTGCCTTTAAAGTATATTGTCTTGTCTTTAGTAGTTAAGGGGAAAAAATAACCTAGGATATCCTTTTCTTCTTGCCCGGCAAGAGCTTCATCACCTCTCTAAATAGACATACAAGTTAGCTATAAGTGTGTTAAAAAAAGTAAAATAGAAGTTTAAAATATCTGACCGCCATGATTAATAAGTAGATAATATAATATAAAAGGTTTTAACGGAGACACCAAGTCGGCTAGGGGAGGAAGGCTATAATTCGCGCAAGACCTATTAGCCTATTAGTAGCCAAGGAAAAAAGGCTTAATTGATATTTACTTTATCCAAGAATATAACTTATAGTTAACTAGAAAGGGGTATATGAAAAGGGTAAATAGCTAAGCTGATATTTACCTTGATAGTAAGAATAGAATTGCTAGATAACTGTAAAAGGCAAAACGTAAGAAATATAAAAAGAGGTAGATTATAGGCTTAAATAGAAAGCGGCTTTACAGGACTGCGCTATAAACAATTACCAAAGTAGGGTTGAAGGAAATTTATAAGGGAAAATAGAGGTGTTGCTACAGCTAATAGCTTTATGGCTGCTTAGGCGTTAGTGCCTAATAGGAAGGCTTATATAAAATAATTGCCAAGTGGCTACCTCTCAAACTAAGCTGTGGCCGGATTCGCCTTACTTTACCATTAAAGCTTTCTAGCGCAGAACATCACGTGTATAATTAGGCCACTAGCCGAACAGTAAAATAGGTAAGGCGTCCACTATGACGCATATTTTAGCTGTGTATTGGAGTTACTAGATATATATAACCCCTTTACCAACTAAAATATCTTATAAGGATTGAATTCTTATAGCTCTTTCTTATTTATAAGGCAAATTAACTGTAGCCAGTTTATGCGCCTTTACGTTATATATATAAGTTAATCAATTATTAACGCCCGACTTTATATTATTTAGACTACCGCTCGGTTTCAGCTGTTATGTGATTTAAATTGGCTGGCCAAGTTATAAACATAGTTTCAGCCTTGCATTCTCTATCATCTGTGGCGTTGTAAGTGGTAATAAGTAGCTATTGCTTACCACCCTTAAAAAAGTGATGCTCTTATAGACCTTTTTATGCAGCCCTTATATAATAGGAAATGCGCTATAAATAGATCGAGCTAGAAATGGAATATATAACAAGGTATAAAATAGCTAACTTAGCTTATATAACGTCCGTCCCTGAGTATAGAGACGCACTTTAACTCAAGCAAAATATATACCTATGTTAACAACCCCTACTTATACTCTAAATGTAAGCAGAACCACACCTTCCCCAGACAATTATATAATTACTGCTAGGATAGTAGTGCGGCGACTAGCCCTTACAACAATCCCACACTGGCTAAAGGGGTAAATAGATAAATAATTACCTTTAGTAGTTCCAAGAAGCCTAGGAAATGCCCGCTTTGCGCTTATTATATAGCCCCATCCTCCTAATTTATTATCGCCTTGCTAATTTATGGGTAAGGAACACAAGTAAGCCAAGAATTAAAACTATAATAGTTGTCTTAAGGAGGGGAGGAGTAAAGGGATAGGTTCTACCACAGAAGTTAATAGCTAAACGGCGTTAGTATATAACAGTTAAGGGAGATTAATAAGTGGCACACCTTTAAGAATATTATCTATACTTATAAACCTGCCTTGCTAGTACCCCGTAATAATGTCGCCCATTAGTCCTAGACTTTTTATCTTAGGAAACTTAGATTGTTTAAATAAATTAGTAATTTCTATCTCTTTAAGCCCAAGCTTAAAGTATAGAGGTTTACCTATCCAGATTTTATATAGGGTAGAGCTAAGGGCAAACAGGTCTACCTAAGTTAATTTTAGGTTGGCTTTAGGACATTTATAGCTTATAGTTACTATAATAGATGGCTTAGAGCCATCTAATAAGGAGCCACTAAAGTTGAGGAGTTTTACGCGTAGGCTATTATCTAAGGAAATGTTGCCGCATATTAGATCCGTATAAATAACATTTATTAAATAAACAAAGGCAAGCGCACTAGTGACTTGTTAAGCCTATTAAAGGCGTTGCTTAGTATAAATCTTATAGGTTTAAATATATTGGCGAAGTCTATTCTTACTTATATATTCTAGCCAGATGCCGGATTTAAAGGTACTATAAAACTTTAGCAGACCTTTATACCCGCCGTATTACTAGAACCGCTTATAGATCTATCTCTTAACTTTAATAGCGGGCTCTTCTTCTACTTAGTGAGGATATTTAATAATAGTATTGGAGGAGGAGTCTAGGTATACTATACTTATAAGTCTAAAACTAAGGTAGTTTGTTATATTAAACCCAGTTAGGAATCTAATAGCGGTCATCTTTTAGTTATATAGTAGAGGAGTAGGGGCGGTCCCAAGTTAATATAACTTGTATAGCTTATATAAGCAGCTGTTTGTTGCTAGAGGTATAATTCTTCTATAAAAGGGTTAAGAGAGGGATATTATTACTAAAACCGTGTTAGGGAATATAGTTATAGCGGCGAAGTAGCTTAAGGAAGGTAGTAAGGCACATTAATCTACAACGGGGAGGCGCGATTATAGAATAGGGTGGATGGTAGCGAGCTTAAAGACAGGACGGACATGGTTAGGAGACAATATAGTCTATTAAATGCTATAAGCAGTTTATTGTAGCTAATATGGTCTACTACAAGTCGCGCCTTAAGAAGTCGCAGATTGAACGCGTTATTGGAGATACTTAAAGGCGGCGGCGGAGGTGGCTCTAAATTTCGGCTTTGTGTTTATATAGTTAAAAAATAGGAGGCTTTACTAAGGCTCTATTAACGCTGCCTTAAAACTTAGGGTAGTATACTAAACAGCCTATAGCATTTTTTAAGCTTAATAGCGTTGGGCTAGGTATCCTTACCATTCTAAACCGCATAGGGCTTAGCCTTAAGGTTATAAGAAATACCAGCCATATATACCGCAAGCTATAGGCACAAGCTATAGGTTAACCTCAGCTTGCTTATATATATTTAGTTATAGTATTAGCTTAGCCCAGGATCCCTAATAGGTCTAATTAGAAGTACTAACTAGGGTGGCAACCTTGTATAAATTTACGCGTGATAGCAGATGGTCTTCTAAGCCTAGGCTTTTTTTTAGTGTTTCTAGAGCGGGAGGAGAACTTTTATTAAGCAGAGCTGGTGTTTAATTAGCATTAAGGCTGTTATTTCTAATCTAAATACTTTTAATTGTTTTAACTCTTTATACTCCGTTCTAACCAGCCACATATAAAAAGAATAGGATGAGTATATTAAGAAGATTATAGGCTAGGTCTCTAAATTTTCTATAATATTACAAAACTTTGCCGCTTTAGATAAAATTAGATAATAAAGAGAAGGAGAGATTCTAGAGACTAACTCCTTTAGGAAAATTGGAATTATTTCTTAATATTAGCACGGTGTGTATAATTCTATAGATGAAATAGTAAGGAAATCTAGCAGTAAATAGGATAAAGTGCTATAGTTACAATAAACCTTACTCTATAAGAATGGTTTAGGAGATCCTAAGGATATTACAGCGGCCTTAATAAATTACTTCCCTTGTAATATATGCTAGTGCGCCTATACTGCACCTGGCGTCCAATCTGGGAAGCAACTAAATATATTGTCCCACTTTATACCTATCTTGTTCTTGTACACAAGTAAGCGCTGATTGTCTAACTCTAGCCACAGCCGACGTATTTAGACTTGTACGCGCCTATGCTTTCTGTAGAGCCGCCCGTCATTGGCAGCAGCGCTAGTATTAGAATTATTACTGCCTGAGCTTTCGCTGCCTAAGCTTTAGCTACTATTCCCAAAATCGTCATCTCTATTGTTATTGTCCTTATTATCGTCTGGACTAATAGCATTATTATTAGCACCTTTACCGTGCGGACTATACGTACCAGTTTTACTAGCGGCATAGTTACTACTTTGCTACGTTAAGCTTGGACTAGCGTATATATTTACCGCATCGTTATACCAACAGCCTATTAATAGCTATGAATCCGACGTCAACTGCGTTATGCGGATAAGTTGCCCTACGTTACTAAGCAAGTTGTGTACAATTATTAACGGTTTTAAAGATAACTTTAATGTTATCTTATTCTAATGGACAATCACCATTACTAATGTTGTGCATTCTGGCACCTAGTAAAGGGTAATATTAGTTAGCCAATAGTCCGCATAGTCGCTCTGTCTATAGTTAATGGTGCAGTTATATACTACCTTCGCTCCTAGAGAGGATGTTTAAAGGGAGGTAGACCAAGTTATAATATCTACTTTAGATCCAGAGTGGCAGCATGCTGGTAATAACTTTAGATGTTATAATGTTCTTATGGGCCTTATGCTCCCGTCAAGCCGTTTAAAACTTATTCCTGTTAGACCACGCCACTTATCCTGGAATGGACAATTGCTACATTTATATCGCTATAAAGTTGCTATACTAGCCCTATAGGATACCTTCTAGCCGCCATTAGGGTCGTCCTTACCACTCTCCCTAACCTTACCATCGCTACCATTGCTTTTATCTTCACCTGCATATATATCCTCACTGACGTGTTGATCGCCCTCTGTTTATCTATATAGAGAGACTAATTGTCTTAAGGGCTCTAGCGGCCCCGTATCTAGCCTGTGCCCTTAGTATTCACTATCCCCGCCATTTACTGAATTAAGGATGTCGCTTTAAGGTAAATCCGGGATATTGGTGTTATTGTCTTTATTGCCACCATCTAGGTTACTAGTATTTAGATTATTGCTAGTTCTAAAAGGCAAAATCAGGCTGCTGCGGCCTAGCGGCAGTGTTGACTTTAATGTGTACATAGGACTAGATATAAGGCTCTCTGCTTATAGCTGGGCCAACCTCCACCGCTTTAATAAATAAGAGTCTTCTATAGCTAGTTCTAAGGTTAAGTCCAGCACTTCTATAGAGGAGATAGCTGTATTGGCGGATAAAGTGCGCTTCTACTTGTGTGTTATAGATAGCTGACTTACTATACCCAGATCCTTATAGAGAGGTTTATCCCGCTTTAGTAGACTATCTTTAAATATATTAAAATAGGGACTCTATAAGTCTGCAGGAAGATTACTTACTGTTATATACGCCTCTAGTATTCTCTATAGAGGGGGCGCGCATGCTAGCTACATCTAGACTGTTATCCTAATATTCTAGCAACCCGCTACTGGATTAGATATCCCCTATACTATAGCTTGCTCTAGCTATATTGTCCTCTAGAAATAAAGGAAATTCTATTATTAATTAGTAAATAAGAGCTATAATACTATTAATATGCCTACCTAGACTGCTTCTATTGAATAACCTATCTATAGCTAAGTTCATCTCCTTAACGCCTATAGCCTAGTCAGCCCCTTCCTAGCTGGGCTGGTAACTCTATAGTATCTATAGAGGAATGGGGCCAAGACTACCTTCGCCGTCTATATATATATATTAGCCAATATCTATTATCTTATACTATTTAAGACGTAGATAATACCTTAATATAGCAAACCTAAAGGATTAATAGCTCTTACTAGAGCTAGTAGTCCCAGATCTAGAGAACGCAACACTTTAGAGTCTAGTAGATTAGCTAAGAAGTTATTAATATTAGCCTACTCTCTATTATATTTAGGGGAGCCAGCTTCGCCAAGGTTAGATTCTGTTATTTTAGGCTTTACCTTAGGCTTAGCCTTAGATTTCATCTTAGGCTTAAGTATTGGAGGAATATAAGAAACATATTTTATAGGAGGAAGTAAAGGGGTAAATAAAAGAGTGCTAAAAAAAGAGGCTATTTTGGTACTAAGATCTGCTGGCTTTTCTAATTATAAGGATAGGAGCTAGTCTAGATATTAAAATATATAGCTACTTCTCTGAGCTAAGGAGTACTACTTTATATACTGCTACCAACAACGCCGCCTAAGGTAGGATTATAAGGAACCTATATAAATGCCACATCCTAGCGCATAAGCTTAGTTATAGGGGGCAGTGTAAGTAAGCTGCCTATATTAGGGGGAGTGAGGACTGGCTTAAAGTCCTATTACCCTTAGCGTCTCTAAGACAATTATATATCGTACTTATAGGCGCCGTAGAGGCTCTATTATAATAAGAGTATATACAGCTTCCTAAGCAATTGGCTAGCAAATGTTATAAGAAACCCTTTAGACCGTTCTCCGCATTTTAGTATGCCCATCTACATTATAACCTACCGTCTGTATCTTTTAGCTAATTAAGGATCTATATTACTTTAAACGAAACCGCCGATTATTAGCCAATTCTTTAATTATTGGCCAACCCCTTACATAGGATAAGGCTATATTGGATAACGCATTAATAACTAATTCTTGCCGGTATTGCCCCACGCTGGTTAGACAGTTGGCTTAGAGGGCTCTATTTACGTCTTATAGCGCGCCCAACACTATTGCCGAGCTATTATTGGCCAACTTTTAGGCACTAGCTCCCTACTAGTTGCATTATAATATTATAACCACGCTAGACATTTTATATGAGGCGGAGCATCCTGTAGGGGCTATAATGGCAACATAAAGGTTATAAGAACGAAATTAATGCCTTATACTAGTGACTTACCATATTATCACTAAGGGATCTAGCCCTAGTAGGACACGGATAACGGAGCGCGGATTGGCCAGCGTATTCCACTAAAGGGCTAAAGTTGGAGAGTGCGATGCAAGGTGATTAGAGCTAAGATAATAGCATAAGCGCTATATATTCTTCAGCTAAAACATACATTAGGCAGTGCGCAGCAAATGCTATCAGCAACCCTAAGGTGGAGAACAAGTTCCTAAATATATAGGCTAGCATTAACTGTGCAACTGGTAGGAGGTATTGCCACTTCAACCGCAGCTGTAACTTGCCTAAAAGGAGAGAGTAAAAGTTAATAAGAGAAGAATAGGGAGAGTACATAAGAGAGAAGGAGAGGTGTCTATAAACTGCTTGCGGGGACAAGTCCGGAAGCGGCTTCTTTAGTAGCGGCTTAGGGTACCTAGAAGCAGACAGTATAGTATATATAAAAACAAGATAATAGGGAGGAGTAGATTAACGGAAGTAGAGTTAGGGATAGTACATATACTACAGCAGAGTTTGAAAAAAAAAAAAGCCTCACAATAGATAATTAGGGCGCAATAGAGGGGGCGGCTAAAAGGGGGCGGCTAGGACAGGCAGAAGAAGAGCAAGGGGGAAAATGGATAAAGTAGAGAGAAAAAGGTAAAAAGGATAGAGGATAAAAGATAGCAAAAGGAGGGCCTTTTATAGTAGTCGTTAAGGAAGATTACCAATTAGGGTATAGCGCGAAAGTTATAAGTAAGGCGCGGATTACCTAAATAGGGAGCCTCTATTTCCTAATACAGGCTTACCATTAGATTGTTTACTATGTTAATATAATAGCTTAGTATATACTTACTATATACAGTAACTAACCTAACTACTAGTAATATGCTGGTTGGAGAGCTTATTATAAGCGAGAAGTATATACTATATATATATATAATGTATATATAAGGCTAATACATTATAGTACCCTAAAACTGTTTATTCTTTCTAATGCTTAGTAGGATACTAGATACCTATATAAGCTTAAATATATCTATGCCTATATATTATATATATATCACTAATAGTATATATAGTTATAGCCCTTTAGGGTCCAGGATTTTAAAGTATATAGATATCTATATACTCTTTATATATATCCACTTTATACTATATATATGCTTAGCCTAAGCTAATTAAATATAGTGCCTAGGACTAGGGGTTTACTACCTAATTTAATAGGCAATTCTATTATAAGGTAAGAGCACTAGTATCACTTCTATATATATACACTATACCCTAATATATATATCTATCTATCTATATACTTATTCCCCCTAAGTTTAATTTTAGACCTAAAGGTACTTATAGGCCTAAGGGTAGCGTATATAAGGAATAAGTACGGCTACTACTAGGGCTACTACCTAATTCTAAAACTAATACTTAACTCTATGTTTAGGAGACTAGGAAAGTTTAATTTAGTATAACCCCTATATATATATTACCAAAACCACTACTTAGTTATATTGCTAGCTTATATATATATATACTATATATATATAAACCCCTAATATCTTCTACTAACTATAGGTTAATATATACTTATACTAGGCGTATACTAACGCAAGGGAAATAGTATATTAGCCCTACTACTCCCTCTACTAGCTTAAAGTATAAGGTTAGTATTTTACCTATATATATTTAGTATACGCTAAATATATACATAGCGCGGCCTAACCCCCCTAGGTAACTATAAGGAATTCCCCTTACCGTCTATACGCCGCTAAAGTAGTAGGTTTGCTTTACATATATTTTATATATATACTACTAATATTTAGTATAGGGAGCAAAAAAACAACTAGCTGCCACTATAGTAGTGGTAAGAGCTCTAGTAAGTTTAGTTTATTCTACTATATATATTATACTTATACTCTATATAAGCTACTTCCACTATAAGTAGAGCCTATTACTTATTCCATTTTACTAGTTAAGTCTTAGCATATACTAGGCCTATATACTATATACGCAGTATACAGCATATATTATTAGAGTTTTAGTAGAGTTTACTAGGTAAATAGGCTAGGTATATACCTAATACTAGGCATAGGGGCTATAGGCCTATATTAATTAATTCTTTATTTATAGTAATAAAACTCTATATAATACTTGCTCTGTATATACTATATATATACACCCTATATACTAATACTATACTCCTATGCCTACTCCTTAAGCTCTACTAGTTCCTTTACTTTATTATATATATCTTTAGCCTATTTTAATTTACTAATTTATTACTCTAATATATTTTACGGGTAAGCTGGTCAAATAGGTAAGCTAATTACTTTAAAAACACACCAAAAAATGGAAAAATTATACTTTAATATCTTAACAACCACTTAATAATAAATTTTAATAATTTAAATTTAGACTTTTATATATGCTCTACAGCCTCTATTAAAGTTACATAGTAAATGGTTTAGTAGTTTTTAAGATATAATAATTTGCCTTATTTTAGCCCCCAAATTTTACTATTTTAAAAACTACCCGACTATTTATTATATAACTTTAATAGGAGCTAGAGAGTATATATAAAAGTCCAAATTTAAATTATTAAAATTTATTATTAAGTGGTTGTTAAGATATTAAAGTGTAATTTTTCCATTTTTTGGTGTGTTTTTAAAGTGATTAGCTTACCCGTTTGACCAGCTTACCCATAAAATATGTTATATGTTTTATATATAGCATATATACCTCCTTTTCTATCTTTATTATAAATAGGTTAGACCTATACCTCTTACCTATAGTCTAGGGCGTTTAACTTTAAGATAGTAGTAGCAGCATCTACGCTATATATACTATGGATATATATAACATATTTAATACTAATATAATATTATTATCTGCTATACTTATCTGCAATATAGTCTGCCTACTAAATATAGTAGATAATTCTATACTAGGTATATGCTATAAATTTAGCTTAGGGGTGTTAAATAGGTTCTAAGAATTTTAAGAAAGATTTAGTTTAGGATTTCTAGCTTATTACCTAGCTACTTTCCACTATTTTTAGGCTGCTTAAGCTTAGCATCTACTTTATATTTATAGCGCATATATATATATTGTTTTTATAGCTATACTACTATCCGCTTTAAGTCACAATAATTTCTCTATATATTATCTATTCCCGTCTCTTTATATATAGAGTTTAAGCCTATACTAAACCATTAGAATATATAGCATATATATAAAGCGTGTATATTACTAAAGCACTACAGTAAATATATATATATTTTAACTAGTAAAGTTATTATTTTAAAAGTAACTACTTTTACCAATTCTAGTATACTTCTATATATATACCCACTACTTATAAGGCACCTTTAACTTTTCCTTTATAAGCCTAGATAGTATCTATATTTTCTTCTTATTATTTATCTAAGACATAAGCTCCAGATATAGTATATATATACTTTATATATACGCTATAAGTTTCTGCTTTATCTCCGCTTCCTATATCTACTCTATAATATATCTTACTTTATAAGTTAGAAAGCGCTTTATAAAGTCCTATTTAATATATATTAGGCAGAATATAAGCATATACTAAAGGTATTCGTCCTATTTATATAATAGGTTAATTATATATAGGTAATCTCTAAAACCTATATATTATAAGTATATGCTAGGCATATACTAAGCATATATATTCTATATATATACTACTAGCTTATTTCTTATATATATTAACTATAACCATATAAAGTCCAGTTTTATAAATATATATAAATTATATAGATAATTGGGCAGTATTACCTAAAACCTTAAATACTAGCTTAAATATCTTTATATATATAATACATATTTCTAAGTTAAGAAAGGCGTATATCTATACCTTAATTCCTATTATAAATATTAGCCTATAGGGCGTATATATATAGTATAGGGCGTATATATATAGTATAGGGCGTATATATATTTTAAATTCCTATCCTATCTAGCAATTAAGAATAAATTTATTTTACCTTATACCATTTTAAATAATAGGTCTATTTTAATATATATTACATATTGGAATGCCTTAGCTTATATATATATATAATATATAATAAGGAAATACTTGTTATTAAAGTTATAAATTACCTAAATCCATTACTCAGTGTTCTCTTTATATTAGTTTATAAAGAATTTATATAGTATACCTACTTTGCTTAGGCTCTATATATATATAGCATATATCTAACCTATACTTACCTATATATGCCATCCCCTCTAGGAATTATAGTATCTTCTCCTTTTAAATTAAAGCAGTAATTTAATCCTTAATATTAAGACTACTATATACTACACATAGTATCTACGCCCTATACTTCCTATACAAAGTATAATATTCCAGTAATAGGATAAATTAACCTATACTATATATATATAGGGTATATATAGTAAGGCTTAGAACTTCTACCTACCTTATTACTTTAACTATATTATTAATAAGTGTCACGGGACACCTCCGTGACACCTTATATATGTCTACCTATTTCCACCGTCTCGACCTCTATGTTAACGACTTAGTCAATTAAGACACATAATGGCAATCTAAGGCAATTTGCCATTACATAACGGTAATCTACGGCAATTTGCCGTCCTCTACTATATTCCGCCACATTCCGCTAAGATCCGCTAGGACTATAACCCAAAGCCTATTCCGCCCCGTGCACATATTAACCAAGCAACCAAGTTAATGATATATACCCCTTTCCTCCCATTTCCTTACCTTCTTTCCTTACGCAACGTCTTGACTTCATCACACAGTTTATATACATAGCTTAATAATATCTACTTCGCTATATATTATTATCGCTTATACTTACTCTGTGACAATAAGGTTAATTAGTAGCTTTATTAGGTATAGTAGATGGTATATATAAGAATTCCGCGTAATAAAGTAAATATAAGGATACTATACCATATTAATAGGAATATAGTAATCTAGCTATATACTATATATTTAGCTTACTACTCTACCTTAGCCTTATAGGTGGTTAAACCCTATATAGGGTCAATATATACATAGTATATACAAAATGGAATATTATATACCATAATATTTTTGCTTTAATATTAAATGTCCAATATAGGTATATTCTTGTTTTAGTTCTTAAACCCTATATTCTATAAGTAGACAAAGGTATTAAATATCTACTTAAGCGGTTATTAAGGATAAAGGCCAGGTAGTATACCATAGTTTAGTATTACTACTACTAAAACAACTAATAAACTTAATCTGTATATAATAAGCATATATTATATATATACTGGCTATACGCGTACTCCATACTAAAAAAAAATCATTAGTCTAATTTTACTATATACACATTCTTATATACTAGGGTAGATATACTACTACTATAATTATAGAATACTGTAGTAGTAGCTATATATTATAAGTATATATATAATATATATAAACAATACTTACTTCTCTATGCTTTACTTAAGCTTTTTATTAATCTCTACCACCTAGTATAGATAACTGCTACACTTTTAGAGGTTATTAATTAATTTAAGCTTAACCCTATTATATATAGGGTATATACAGAGGATATCCTTATAGGCGTGCTCACAGTATCTAATACCGCTATATTTAAACGCTTAATAAAATACTTTTCCACTCTCGTAATTGTTTTCTCTAAGAAGCTATAGTTATATAATCCTAAGGTTACCAGTTTTATAAAATAAGAATTAAATCTACTAAAGGTATAAATATAGCATATGCCTAGCATATACATTACTTACCTTAGATATATACTGCTTAATAACCTTATACACTATTTCTTTATCTACATCTATAGATAGTAGAGGTATTGCTTTATAGATAAAGTATACAATTTCTTTTTTTCTAGTTGCTAAATATTTTAGTATTATAATATAATCTACTGCCTCTTAGATAATAATTTAATACTTACTATAAAAGCTAATAAGTGCTCTATAGTCTTAAAGTATGCTCTAATTATCCTAAGCATATATATAGCCTATATATAGCCTATACATAGAGCTATATAAAGTCTTACCTTAGAGAGACCTATATAAAATAGAAGCTGCTATTATATACTATCTTTACCCTTAACCTTTTTATCCTTATCCTCCTTATCCTCTTTATCCTTAATACTCTCTCTACTAACTATATTATCTTTAGAGCTATTATCTTTATATTCAATATTAGGTGCAATCCGGGGTATCTATATATACTTAGCATATGCGTAGCATATAATTATAGATACTAACCAGCAGGCCGTTTAACTACCCTACTATACTCACATTTGCTTTAGTATAGTTTTTACTTATTATTAGTATTATAAGGGACATATAAATACGCGTATATATATATCTCTATGTATATATCTCTGTGTATATATATAGCATATACTCTAGATATTTTGGTTTATATAGTCGCTTAAGTTAAATGTGGCTACTAATGCGCGTTCTATATGGGTAAAAGTTAAGTACTGCCAACCTTTTTCCGGCATTCCATTAGTAACCACACTTAGCTTTCACCGACCCCCATTGGCGACCATATTTAACTTTTTCTGGACCACACTTAGCTATAACCCCTAATAGCGAAACGTTTATATACAGCTCTATATACAACTCCCCCTCTAGCGAAATGCAATTCGGCTTGCGTATTTAAGTTCGCTTGATTTCTATAGGCAATTATATACTATTTAAAGGGCCTTGGCGGGTTTTAATTAGTAACTTTTCTTTAGCTAAGAAATACTAGTTACCTAATTCCCTTATATACTACCCCATTAAAAATTTTTAACCTCTTTTCCACCCCTTATTACCACTCTCTATATTTACTGCCCTAGTTACTATTCCCTACCTATATTACCGCCTAAATACCGCTAAAATGCCTTTTAATCATCCATTTTATACTATCTATAGGCAGTATTACTTTTCTACTGACTTTGCAACAATCTTAGAGCTCTATATAAGACCTATAACCCTTATAAGGTTAATACTTTTTTTCCTTCTTTTTAACTGCCTTTCTAACTCTATATATATAGAAGAAAAGAAAGGAGTGGTCTTAATAATCTTTAGCGGACTTTTAGCAGTCTACTACTGCTTCTATAGCTACTTCTACCACTACTTCTATCGCTACTTCTACTACTGCTTCTACTACTACTTCTACTACTACTTCCGCTACTACTTCTTCCTCTACTTCCCGCCTTCTTATACTGCCTATATTAATCTAGCCGCGACCTACTATAGCCCGCCCTATTATGGACTAGTTGGATATTAGGCCTATAAATATAGCCGCTATTACTATTATCCGCCCTATTATAGACTAGTTAGATATTAGGCCTATAAATATAGCCTATAATTACTGCGAAGCTTTACACTAGATAGATAAACAGATTAGTTCTATATAGGCTAAAAAGCCTTACTTTAAGAGCTACTATAAGTAAGGCGATATTATTTTACCTTTATTTATATCCCTACCACAGTATTTATAAAACCTACTATAGTCCTAGAAACGCTTTACCTATATATTTTAGGACTAGCTCCATTTATATAACATAGCTTTAGCTTTTACCTCTATAACTATACCGTTACTAACTATAGCGCTACTTTAGCCGGTATTAATTGTTTCTAGATTTATAGCGAACTATACCATCTTATTAGGCCTATAAAAGCTCCTACTAGAGCTACACCTTAATATACTTAGCTTTACTTTTATAACCCCGCCTACGCTATTAATATCTATCTATAAACTAATCCGTAGCTTAATACAGACGTTTTATAGCGTCTTACTAATATACTATATAAGATTAGCAATCCTTTTATTACCTTATATTAAACTACTACTAAACGGCTCTAGGCGTAAACTATATCTACTCTATTATAAATTATCCTTAACCTATAGATAAAGCTAATTTTTAAAGCGGGGGCTAATTAGCACTATAAAAATCTACCTATAGCTAATAAGGTTGCAGTTGTTATTCCTAATAAATATAAAAATTTAAGCTTCTACGATATTATTCTTGCGAACTATAGGCCGCCTAGTAAGCCCCTACATTACCACTATATTAGCTTAACTCACGCCGCCTATATACCGCTATACTATATACTACTCTTTCTTTATAGCAACCCTAGTGTTATGGGACGGGGGCAGTAGCTATAAGATATATATATTTAAGGAGTCTACAAGACATTGCGCGATCAATCGTAAGGGTCAAGGGCGTTAGGGGGTAATATACCTACGTATAGCTGACGTAAGCTATACACAAGGTATATATAAGAGCATAGGGCTCCCCTATAGAGGCCCCTGCGGTTAGGTTCCATAACACTACCCCCCCTTCTATTAAGGCGGAGCTCCGGCAACGCTATAATTACTATATACATATAGGGGGGACGCTTAGGGTATAGACAAGAAGAAGAAATATTGTTATAGGTATAACAGGCTCGTACAGATGCTTCTAACTAGGGGCTTATACTAGGGTGCTAAGCTATAGAGGGGGAAGGAGACTATAGGAGACTTAGTAAGATATAAGGGGGTCACTAAGGCGCTAGTAGTAGGCGAGCTAATAGCAATTTTCTATTTTGGGGATGGAAAATCCTAATTAGCTAGTTTCTCCTTAGCATCTAAAATTTAACTAATTAGATAACTTTAACCGCTAGTTAAAGTTCCTAGACATCTTAACATTTTCTAGTTACATAATTACACTTTACAGCCATCTGTGGCAATCTGTTGGTAATTTGCCCTTATATAGTAATATATAAAGGTTTAACTCTATAAGGGCTCCTATAGAGGATTAGGCATAAAATCTCTACTTAGGCCTAGTTTCTGTGGGTTTGCGTAGTTAAAATCGCTAATTAGATCCTTTACATTCTTAAAGTCTTCCTATAGTTGCTATTCTAGCTAATCTATATTAAATCCTATATAGGTAGCTTTATAGTAGAGCTACTATCCTCTACCTTTGCTAAAGTATTTAGAGTTAATAATTTGTTTAACGGTCCACTCCTTATAGTTCTTATCTTTGTTCTTATCTCAAATTAGTACTAGTAGGGGTTTAGGCTATATTTGTCCTAGTAAAGGGTTAGGCTGGTAAAGGTATAGTAGCTATAGGTAAAACATAGGCTATACCCCATAAGTAGCTAAGGCGGGCGGAAGCTCTAGTTTATATACGGCTCCCCTATCAATAACTTGTTTAATTTAATAGGGGCCGAGGTTCTTATAATTAAGTGACTTTATAGGCCTCTACATAAAGATATTATATATATCTAACTATACCTAGTTACTAATACATATCTTAGGTGGTAGTGTTCTATAATAGTTAGCAAAGTCAGCCTATTTTACTTAGGCCTAGGCCATTTCTCCTTTACAGTAGTTAAGTAGATCTTTTATACAGTCTGCGTGCTAATTAGCAAGTAGCATCTTAAGGCGTTTTCTATATAGCAGTTTCTTATTAATAGGCTCTAGTGGCTCTATACTGGATTATAGGTAATAACCTTTATTTATAAAGAATGGGGTAAGTCCTATAGTGGCTAAGACGTAATTATTTGCTGCGAATTTACCTAGCGGAAGGTAGTCTACCCAATTATCCTAACTATAGGCAACTACCTATTATAAGTACGCCTTTATACTAGCGTTAGCGTTTTCTAGTTATCTAGTAGTTTTATAGTAAAAGGATATAGATATCTTAATAGAGATACCAAGGCGTTGGTAGATCCGCCTCCATATATTAGAGTTAAATTGCGTGCCTTAGTTAGACGTAATAGAGTTAGGTAACCTGTGTAGTTAATAGACTTCACAGAGGAAGGTATTAGCAACATTGCTAATAGCTCCGCCTTTAGTTAGGACATAGTAGCGTTCTTTTATAAGTTGGTATATTATTATAAGGATGTTTTTATAGGTTCGGCCATATTGTTTATAAGGCAATAGGTTAATAATAAAATCTATAGCGATATCTGCCTATTAGCGTATAGGTACTAGTAGAGGGTATAGTAGTCCTTAGTACTTTATATAAAATGCTTTAGCACGCTTATAACCCTAGTAGGCGCTTATAAAGTGTTTAACTAAGTCTATTATTTTAGGCTAGAAGTAGTATTGGCTAAAGAGCTTATAGGTCCTTTCTTTACCTAGGTGGCCGCTTAACCAAAGGTTATAGGCCATTTAGATTAGTTACCATTATAGGTCTTCTAAGTTAGGGATAAATAGACAGCCTCTATAATAGAGCCTATTCTCTTTTACTTTTAAGGCTGCTATATTAATCTAGCCTAAGCTTTAGAGGTTAGTAGGCAGTATATAGGTACCAGCAATTTTTGCGGTAATTAGTTAATGCAGTAATAGGTTAATAGAGGTGTTATATACTATAGTAATAAGCTTATTAATTTTGGGGGGTAACTCTAGTTTTATAGTATAAAGCTAAGGTGCAGTTGGTTCTATCTTGGGTAGTATGCCTATAGCCAAGTTTTGTACTTTTAGGATTGTCTATTATTGGAATTAATTATAAGGGTTATCTTCTAACTAAGGAAGATCTTATAAACGGCGTATTAGGCTATTAGGCTTAGTACCTTATACTCCTAGCCTATATACAATTTTAAAGTTAAAACCAGAGCGGAATTCATTCTAGCGTGCTTAGTATTAATTTAGTTACTTTATAGTTATAAAGTACTTAAGGTTGCGATGGTCTGTAAGGACTATAGTTAACTAATTAGGTTCTACTAAGGAGAGTTCTAGTTAAAATTCTTTAAACGCTTATACAATTACAAGAAGTTCCTTATTATAGATCTTATAGTTATATTCTTATAGTATAAGCTTAGACAAGTAGAATACAACTAGGTAGAAGAAACCATTATCACCTATCTAGGAGAGGATGCCTACGTTAATATAGTCTAAGGAGTTAGTCTTAAGATAAAGTTATTATCCTGGTATAAAATAAGCTAGAATAGGTGCTTTAGTAAATACATTTTTAAGGTCTTAGAACGCCTTCTTATATTTAAGCGTTCAGATAAAATATAAATATATTTTTCTTCCTTTTACGGAAAGGCCCTTTATTTATATTATTACTATAAGTAGTGCTATAACACCCAAGAAGTTATATATAAATTTTTAATAAAAGTTGGCAAAATTAAGGAAGGCTTATATATCTTTAATGCAGTTAGGGGTTTACTATTCTGTAATTATATATACCTTCTTAGGATCTATATAGACACCCTTAGTAGTAACAATTAGTCTAAGGTATTTTACTTCTATGACTAAGAATTCACACTTTTTTAGATTAATATAAAGTCCTATATCCCTAAGGCGCTATAGGACCTTTTAAACATGCTTAGTATACTTAAAAGGGTTATTGCTATAAATAAGTATATTATCTAGGTATACAGAGCAGAAGTTATTAAGGTAGTCCTATAAGGCGTTATTAATATAGCTTTAGAAGCTGCCTAGGCCGTTATATACACTAAAGGGTATTAAATCTTAATCATAATAGCGTTAAGTCCTCTATAGTTAACGTAGAATTAAATACCTCCTCCTAGCTTTTTAGCTAGGAGGATAGGGGTGGCTGCTAGGGACATACTGGAATAAATAAATCCTTTATCGAGGTGCTTATTAATATACTTTTTAATAACTAGAAGTTCGTCTTTTAATATTAGATAAGGCCTTTTATAGAGTAGTGTTTTTCCTTATTTAATATTAATGGTATAGTTATTAGGTTAATATAGGGGGAGTATATCTGCGCCCTTTTATAAGCATATGTTAATAAAGTTATAGTATCTCTTAGAGAGGAGCTTGTGGAGTTTTTTATTAATAAATCCTTTTTTAAGCTTTATAAATTTCTTAAAGTCTAAAGGTAAAAGTCCGTAGAGTTCCGTGGGGGCATTATCTTCTAGAAGATTAACTATGTCTATTCTATTATTATAGGAGACGTGGTCCTGTTCTTTATTAAGCTTATATAGTTATAATTAGGAAGCTATAGTAACGGTCCAGCCTTTCCTATATACTATGCGGTAGAAGGCCGCGGCACCTATATAGTAGTAGTTAGTTATAGGTAGGGTAATAAGGGGTTTCTTAGGTTAATATCCTAGGGAGTAAATAGAGGCGGCTAGGCTATGCCCTAGGCAAGTTTCTCTACAGTATTTAGAGTTAAAGGTTACTTTTCTTTTTTTCTAGTTAATAGCGGGGTTGTATTATTTAAGCCAGTTTATTTTAAGGATAATAGGGTAGTTAGCAAGTAGTATAATATAGGCCCAGAGCTCTTCCTGGTGCCTATTTATATCTAGGTAGAGTTATACTATATAGGTAATCTTTTAAGCGGTATAACTACCATTAGTAAGTTATAGGGTGCGGGCTTTAGTAAGGGGTAAGGTAGGTAGGATATAAGTACACACAAATTAGGTCTCTATAAATTTATTAGTGGCTCTATAATTAATTATAGAATGGCTTTTATATTATTTTTTAGCAGTAGTTCCTATTATAGGTAAAACTATCTATTTCTGTCCATTTATCTTTACTAAGTTATTTATTAAGTAGGCTAATATGTAGATCCTTCTATTATTAGGGCGTTCTAACCCATAACTTAGGGCTAGGACTTAGCGTTTTCCACTTCTATATTTAACCCTACTACTATTACTGCGTCTTTATCTTATATGGTAGTAGCGTATAGTAATATATTTGGTGTTTAGGGTATTAGGTTAGATATTAGGCGGTAGCTACTAAACCTAGCTATTAGGCAGTTTAAGTTATTATAATAATAGCCTTTTTAATAGTATCTATAGCAGCATCCTAGTTTCCGGAGTAGCTTACATTCTCTATTTAGGAGTTTTTATAGAAAGGTTAGTATAGAGAGGTTAAAATTAGCTCTAGTGGTATTTAAGGTAGTAGGCGCTAGTGGCTTAGTATATATAGGTTTAGTGGGTCCAGGGGGCTTTTATAGGAAGGTCTTTAGGTAAATATTAGCAGTAGCAATCTAATTTAGTCATTGTTTAATCTTCTATAGGGCTGCTACCATATTATAGACATTATTATAGTTATAGCTAGCGGCTGCGTAACTAAGATAATAAGTAACTTTTTTAAGGAGATCTTCTTAGTCTTTAGCGTCGTCTTAGGTAAGAGCTCTAGTATATTCCTAGAATTTAACATAGAACTTATTAAATAATTTAATAGGGCTTATCTTTAGGGCATATAGTTTGGCTTAATTAGTGGCTAGTAGGTTATAGTCGCGGTATATTAGGTTAAGATTATTAAGGACTTCTTAATAGGACTGCTACTTTTAGGGGCTATTAGTCTCCTATTAGGCGAAGAGTCTGTTAAACAGTATACCCTTTATTTACCCAATAATATAGCCAATCTTAGTGTCTTCTATAGAAAAAAGGTAGGCGCTCTAAGTTAGTTTCTTACGGATTTACATCTTCTAGTAGCTATATTCCTTACGGTCCCCCTAAAAGACTAGGGGATTAGGGTAATATATATTAGACCCTATAGTAGTAGCTTAGGTTTAATTATTATAGCTTTTATTATTACTGCTTTAGTAGGGGTTCCCGTTAGGTAAGGCTGCTTAGTGTTAACCCTCTATTAAGCGTTAAGTAGGTAAAGTTGCTAGGGGCGTAAAGGCTTAGGTGGCGTTATATACAGTAAAGAGGTATCTAGCGTTATTACAAATATACTTATTAAGCTAAGATTATAGGTACTTAATTATACCCTCTTTTTTAGTAACTATGGCAATAAGTACAATCTTAGCCTTTTTTAACTTTTAGACGTCGCGTTTAGATATATAGAGGTTATCTTTAGTTTCTTAATATATGTTATTAGCGAGCACTTCACGGGCTTGTAGGTCTTAGATAATATTGCAATTTTAGGTAGTATGCATTTTAGCTTATATAAGCCTTAGGTGGTAGTTCTATAAAAGGCGGTAGTATTTATCAGGTTCTTATATTACTATTTTTGCAAATATCTCAGCGTTTTATATTTTAATTTTAATAGGTAGTAGCCCTTCCGCTTACTTATCCGTAGTTATATAGTTAATAAAAGATAAAATATTATTAGTGTCTACCTCCTTAGGGGTTAAGGCTAGGGCTAATAAATTAAATTCTCCTAGGATTGATTGGCGTTATAGGTTAAGTATAGGTATTAGATTGTTCTTTAGGTTTAATATAGTAGCTAGTAAGGAATATCATCTTACTATTATAGGTTCCTTGGAAGTATAAAGTAAGGTAACTTATAGACACGCTGCTTCTAGTAGCGCCTACAGTATTGCAGAGACGTAGAATTGGTTATAGGCTAAGCGTTAGTAGTAAAAAGGCGCAACGTAATATTATGGGACGGGGGCAGTGGCTATAAGACGTATGTATTCAAGGAGTCTACAAGACGTTATATAATTGATTATAAGGGTCAAAGGCGTTAGGGGGTAATATACCCACACATAGCTGACGTAAGCTGTACGCAAGGTGTACGTAAGAGCACAGGGCTCCCCTATAAAGGCCCCTACAGTTGGGTTCCGTGACACCTAGCCAGCACTAGGGTATACAGCTCTGTAGCGATTTCTATACCCACTAGCATAACCGCCTTCCCTAATAAGCTTACTTTTAGTTCTATCTTCACGTCTATAATAGCTTTAAATTAGTGCCGTTCGCCTTCCAGCGCCTATTTTAGTAGTACGTTATTAATGCCTGGGCCCTATATAACTAAAATAAGCTTAACTAGATCTATTCTTATTAGCCTAATCTCTATATAGACCTCTATAACAGCATCGCGGACGCTATCTCCCGCGGAGATTTTAACCCTAATTCTATTAGCTATCATATTATTCTTCCTTTAAGCTACCTTAGTAGCGCCCGCTTTATTAGCCAGTGCTACTAAGATTCTATAGTAATAGTCTACCATTACGGCCGTCTAAGCCTATTTATTACTTTTATAGCCAATCTATAGCAGGACGAAATTACTTATAAGCTTTTACCTTACTACACCGCTATTAACCGCCCTAATTTAGTTGCCTATGTCTTTTATATAAAGGTTGTTTACCTTCTATACAACCTTAAGAAAAAGTATATTTTTAGTAGATTTCTTAGCTGCGTTTAGACTATTAAATATTAAAAATAGTACCTATCACATCTTTACCTTTTTCTCTTTTTATATCCAGAGGACTATAATATATTAATAGATCCCGTAGTTATTAACTGTTATATATCTATAGAGCTCCCACAGCCTTAGGATAACCCTACTAGACAGCTTATTAATATTATACGGACTATAATGGTCTATAGGCCCTATGGTGCTAATAACCTAAACACTCCCTATATAACAGGCTTATATAAATGCTTCTAAACCAAAGCTTATAGATTGCTACTATACAAGAATACTAAGCTAAGGAGAAGAAGGAGAAGAAGACTATTAGAGACTAATAAGATATAAAGGGTCGCTAAGGCGCTAGTAGCAAGCGAGCTAATAGCGATTTTCCATACTAGGCATGGAAAATCCTAATTGGTTAGCTCTATAAGTAGTGCTAGCAGAATATAGCAGAATTTAGTAGATTGCCTAGAAATATAGCAAATTGCCCTAGAAACGGTAATGTAGCAAATAACACGCTCTAGCACCATTATATCACCCTCCCCTCCTAAAAAAGCCTGCCCTTAGGCTTTATCTAAGTTCTTTATTATTATTTAAATTATTATAGTTATCTAACCCCTCTTCCCAGCATTTAATCTAGCTATTTAATTTATATAGTAGTCTAGGGAGGTCTAGGTAGGCTAGGTGGAAATCTTATAGCTTATAGGGAGAGTACTTAAAATTAGATGCGGGGTACTACTTTAGATCTTTATTGTAACCTACCCAGCTTACACAGTATTTTAAGGTACTACAGTCCTTCTTAACTGCTAAAATCTTTTTAACTTCCTATTCTTCGTTCTCTATAATCTAAATTAGTAGTAGGGGGTTATTATACTGTCTAGGTAGTAGGTTATCTACAGCTTTTATAGTTAGTCTAAAAAGAAGATAGGATAGATCTTTATTAACTTTAGTAGCTTAACTTTAAAAGAGTGCCCTACCTTTTCTAGGATCTTATAGGGGCTAGCTATTTAGTAATCTAGCTTACAGCTTGACCTCTTAGTCTTTTAGTTCTTTATTAATACCTATACCTTACCTTCTATATAGAAGTCTACCTCGCAATAATATTGGTTTATATTAGCCTCTTTCTTCTCTTATACCTTTTTTATAATTGCTTAGGCAGCCTCCTAGGCTTTATATATTCTCTTAATAAATATCTAGGCCTTTTTATAGCTAAGGCGTTTATAGGCCGTTATAGGTCCTATAGGTTTATCCCAATTAAAGGATGTTTATGGCTTATATCTATAAAGTAGCTTAAATAGTAATATTCCTATACTATTATAAGGGAGCGTAAGCTGTATATAGTCTATTATAGGCAGTAGTTCTAACCAGTTATTCTAGTAGTAATTAATAAAGGGGCGAAGTCGCTAGTTAAGGTATTGGTTTATAATCTTAGTTTGGCTATTAGTCTAAGGGTAGAATATAGTAAAGAGCTTAATCTTAATCCTAAGGATATAGTAAAATTTATCCTAGAAACCAAATATAAATTAGGGTTTATAGTTAGAGACAATTAACTTAAAAGCGCCATAGATTTAGTAAATATTGTTAATATATATGCTGGCTATATCTTTTATAGTTATAGTCTTAAAGCAGGGGAGGAAAATAGCTTACTTAGTTAGTTAGTTAACTACTATAAAGGCTATATTATAGCCATATTTATTCTTTAGGAATAATTTAAAGTCTATTATAATATGCTACTAAGGGTGTTTAGGAATTGGCAGTAGTTATAACTATCTAGGGGTTTAATCCCTAGGGGCATCTATCTATTTATAAGCATAATAATTCCTAATAAATTGTTCTATATTAGATAGGAGTCCTTACCAGTAGTAATAAGGCGCTAGTAGTTAGTGGGTCTTATTTTAACTAAAATACGCTATAAAGACTTAACAATAGGCTTTACAGATTAGCTCCATTTATAGGTTATTAATATCTAAAACTATAAGCCGTTCTTAGTATAAGAGCAGTCTGTCTTTTGTTTCTAAATTAGGGTTACTTTCTATAGCTTAGTCGCGGAGAGATTTTAGGGATTTGGCTATGCGGTTCGTAATTAGAATATAGTTAATTAATCCTATTAGTTTATCTAAAATCTCTCCTTCTATAGGCGCCAGCTTGTTTTATTTAAGGCTTAGTTCCTTAAGGATATATAGGTTAAGCTATTTAGGGCGAAGGAGGGCATATATTTAGTGCTAAGCCTTTAGCTTATCCTATAGTTCTATATCCTATTCTCTCTAGGTAAGGGTATTAGCTTTAGAATTTTACCTACTAGAGCGGTATATAATTATAAAGAAGAATTAGGAGAGTATTTTAGCCTACCTAGCCTATTAACTAGTAAGCTGCTTTATTATTATAAAATACTTAAGGGCTTTATAATTAGTATAGACTTTAATCTAAGAGTCTATACTTCTAAGCTCTGCGCGTCACTAGGATAACAATTATATAATAGCCAGCATTTCCTTATTGTGTACTTCGTAGTTATACTTAGCTAGGGCTATTATCTTTAAGAAAAACGCAATAGGGTACTACTTACCATCTAGGTATAACTATAAGAGAACTCCCGCTACTACTTTATCGAAGGCGTTCGTTTCTAGCATTAATTTAAGGTCTAGGTTATAGTAATGGAGAATTAGGGAGGAGGTAAGTTGGTCCTTTAACTCCTTAAAAGCTTTTATATAATTATTATCAAAAATAAAAGGCGTGTTATTCTTTGTTAGTTATATAAGAGGCTTAGCCATAACCCTATAGTTATAGATAAACCGATAGTAGAAGTTATAGAAGCTAAGAAAGGACTAGATACCTTTTATAGTATAAGGGGGTTTCTAGTTATATATTGCCTTAACCTTCTTAGGGTTAACTTTAATTCCTTCCGTGCTAATGATAAACCTAAGGTACTTTATTTATTTTACTCCAAATTTATATTTCTTAATATTAACTTATAGGCCTGCACTTCGCAGCCTCTCTAGGACCTTTTTAACATAAACTTAGTGCTTAAGTTTATTGTCTAAGTATATAAGGATATCATCTAGGTATACTATGCAGAATTTATTAAGGTAGTTAAAAAGAACATTATTTATATACCATTAGTACGTAGCTGGCCCATTTATTAGTCTAAAAAAAAGAACTTTATATTTATAAGAACCGTAGCGGGTATGGAATATTATTAGATCCTCTAATGTAGAGTCCATCCTAATTTAGTAGAAAGCTTAGCGGACATTAAGCTTAGTAAAGATTTTAGCTTAGCTTAGATGTATAAGGGTCTTATTAATTAGGGGGAGAGGGTAGCAATCTTTCTAAGTAATAGCGTTTAGTTTTTAATAGTCAATGTAGAAACAAAGGCCTTTATTAGGTTTCTTTATAAATAGGATAGGGGAAGTAAAAGGGGCCTAACTTGGTTTAATAAACCCCTTATAGAGATTATTAATTAAGTACTGCTTAGTTGCTTTTAGTTCCTCCATAGTTTGCTAGTAAAGGGGGCTATAGCCTAGGGAGTTATTAGCCTTTAGTTAAATCTTATAATTATAGGTTTAGTGGGGGGGTAGTATATCTAAGGCTGCTTTTAAAAACGCGTCTCTATAATCTAAGAGGTATGTAGGGAGAAGGCGCTTAATTAGCTCCTTATTAGTTTCCTCTACTAGCCCTTCTTTCTTCTTATTAATAATTTAGTTAATTTTGTATAAGCTAGTTATAAAGATCTTATTATCCTTTTAATATATATTAAAGTAGAAACCTATAGCACTAATTGCTATAATGTCTACTATAGGGGGGTTGTGTGATAGTAGGGGTGTCCATAGCTTTGGGGGCCTTTGGCGTATTAGCATTGTCTTTACTCCTTTTAGCTCTTATTATATCTTCCAAAGGTTATTCTCTATATCCTATTAGTATGTCCTCTTCCCTATTAGCCAGATCTCTATAATTTGGAAGTTATTTACGTTACTGTCCGTTCTACTTCCGTAAGTAAAGTCCTCCTTAACTGCAGTCCTTTAGGGGAGTATCCTTATTAGTATAGAGTTCCTACCGGCCTCGCGGTGGGCATCTTCCTAGGTAAAGGCCATGTCGCGGTTCCTAACATCCTGCTAGTAGATAGGATTAGCCTTTATAGCTAATATCTTGCGGTTAGTACAGATTTCTCTAACAAAGGAGGATAACTTTAGTCTATTCTCCAGCCAGATAAACTATCTTTATTAAACATTTAGCCAAAATATTAAAGTAGGACATCCATTTTTGGCTGAGAATTATATTATAGGACCCTAGGTCTAGGATGTAGAAGGGGATACTAAACTAGCGTTATCCATTAATAGCGATATATAGCTTTAAGACATGGGTAACCGGCTTACTAGCTTAGCTATTATAGCCTTTTACTTAAATAGGCTTCTCTAGTCGGGTAGCATTTATATTTAAGAACTTAGCAACGTTATTTGTATAAGCAGTATTTATAAAAGCAAAGCTATTTGCTCTAGTGTTAATAAGGGCAGTTATATTAACTCTATATCTATTTTAAGATACTATATATAAAACCATAAAATGCTTTCCACTTATTAGCTAACTTAGATTAATCTCTTTAAGATTAATAGGATACCCTAGGGTTCTTCTTTTCCTAACTTATTAGACGTTTCTTCTTCTTCCTCTATCTCCTTAATATCACCTATATTCTTTAGCTCTAGGCAGGATATAGCAAAGTGACTATCCTTTCCGCAATTAAAGCACGTAACCAATATAGGGTTAATTAGGGTGTTACAATAAGCATTAGCTAAAGGTATAGTACGTGGCAATTTAGATGAGGCTTACAGGTAGGTAGTTATAACAGCTTTTAGTATAAGGGCGGTTGTGGTTTATTTTCCAACGCCAGCTCTAGTTGGTATAGTAGATAGGTTCTAGTTGCTATAGGACTTCTTTAGTTAGTCAGAACAAGTATTAATTTATTTTAGTTCTAAATCTAGTAACAAATATTAGGCTATAAGTCTTTAGTAGGTTAGTAGGTTATCTAAGGCTACTGTGATCTTCTCTTATGGTTAGACCGTTAGCTTATTATATAGGTCCAAATGGTAGTTTTTAGGGAGAACCTAGCCTTCGCCTACTAGGTGTAAGAATTAGGTCTAGAACTTAGTAAAGGATTGGTTTAATTTTATTATTAGGCGATTATAGTTGTAATAGGCATCCCGTACTTTATTTAGGTTAATATAGATAGTAGCTAGATGTTATATTATTTTATTAACAGATATAAACTAAACGGGTAACTCGTCCTTAAACTTGGCCTAGAGGTGTTGCTAGGCGTCCCTAATAGTTTAACTGAAAAGGTAGAGTATTTTAGCTTCTTTAGAGGGGAAATGGCTATAGTTAACATAGAGCTTTCCTTACACCTAAATTCTCCAGTTCTTAAAGGTTGGGTCTATGCTATTTAATAATAGTAGGGGGTCAGGGAGCTTAACGGACTTTAATTACTTTATTATTGTGTCCGTACTCTCTAGTATATTACATTTGGTTAAGTAAATAGGTTAACTAAGTCTTTATAAAGGGGAGGCTAGGCTATTTTATAAGGCAGTAAGGCTTTCTAGGATCTCCTTTAGAGTCTCTTATATACTTTAGGCTTAAAAATAATCGACCTTCTAATTGGCTGCAAGGGCACGAATCTGCTTATGTATATCTATAACATCATTATTATCTTTAATTTCTGATCCTAACTGGATCTTATATTCCTCTTAGGTAGAGGTAGGTCTTTTAGATAAGCTTGCTTTAGGTGCCATTATTAGCTTCCTAAGGTTCGTCAGAATTATATAATTTAGTTTTAATTCTAGGGTTCTTTTAAGGGTGCAGGTTAAGTACAGTCTAGCTTATAAAGTAGGATATTATTAAGGCCTTCTTAGGCGTAGTAGTGTGAGTTTTTTTTAGTGTCTAAGTATAACGCGTCGACGCGTCGTTACAGACAAAGGTCTTCTTTTAGGGTGGGATATTATTAAGGCCTTCCCAGGCAATATAGGGAGAGCTTAGTATAATATAACGGGCTTATACAAATGCTCCTAAACCGAAGCTTGTAGATTGCTACTATATAAGAATACTAAGCTAAGGAGAAGAAGAAGGCTGTTAGAGACTGTTAAGATACAAATAGGTCGCCAAGGCGCTAGTAATAAGCGAGCCAATAGCGATTTTCTATCCCAGGGATGGAAAATCCTGATTGGTTGGCTCTATAAGTAGTGTCGGCAGAATATAGCAGAATTTGGCAGAATGCCCAGAAAGTAGTAGGTGACGCGCTCCAGCACTATCATATAGAGAGGGAAATAACTTTAAGTATCTTAGTAGCTGCTCCTCTTAGGTCCCCCTTAGGTAACTCATTCTTTAGCAATCCTTTTTTATTAATGCTGCCTAACCTATTTTCTTCTAATACTTCTATACCTTTTTTATAGCGTTCTTTAAGTTATCTAGTAGCTCCTAGGTAGTCTTATTATAGCCTATCCACTTAACTTTATACTATGTTTTGTTATTAATATCCTTATAACTAATAATCTTTAAAACTTCCTATTTATCTTCCTCTTGTCCTCTATATATATCTACTTTATAGACTAGTGGCTTAATATTCCTATATACTAGCTCTAATATTATAATATACTATATAGAGTAGATCTTTATTTTCTCTAGTAAGTTAAGTCTATATATAACTTCTAAGATTCTTACTTTAATTATAAATAGTCCTAGTCTAATATAGTCTAACTTCTTGCTTAGTCGTCAACTCTTTAAATTTTTATATAGTAGCCACACTTTATCCCCCTCCTTAAGATTTGGTCCCTTAGATCTCCTAGCATTATAGTACTTTTTTATCCTTGTCTGTACTAGTTTAGCTATTTCTTTAAGGTAATTATAAAGATTTATTAAGTTCTCCATTCATTCTTTAGCTATACTACTTATTTTCTTTACTTACTATGGCAATAATAATGTTCTTAGCTTATATCCATAATTTGCCTTAAAAGGTAACGTGCCTATCCCTTCCTATGGTGTTATATTATATATAAACTGTATAGCTAGTAGTAATAATACCTAATTATTTTATATATAATTAACGTAATGCCTTAAATACTACTCTAACATTTAGTTTAGTCTCTCCGTTTAACTGTCTGTCTATAGGTAATATACTATTAACATTACTACTTAAACCCTCTATTTAGCTAAAAATACCTCCTAAAATACTGCTATAAATCTTAGGTCTCTATCCAATATAATTTTTATTAGTTGTTACGGACGCTTTAAGTACGATGTTACAACTACTTGGAGAAGAGTCGGCGGAAGCTAGTTGGTTAATATAGGCACGGTCCAGGATGGATCCGGTGGAACTATATAACAAGGAATAGTAACCAAGGTTACGTGGTGTTAAACGTATTAACTATGTTAAATAGAAGGGACGTTACATTCAATATAGACAACACGCACCTTACGTACAAGAGAGGGTTTCTTAGGCATATAGCTGTGTATTTAAAGGACCTTAGTCCCTACCATAGATAGTTCTCTCCTTGTAGTAAATCTTAGAATATAATTAGAGTTAATCTATTAGGCAACCACTCCACCAGTTGTTATTACATTGTTGTTTTTGTCATACCTATATACCCAGCCCAATAACAGAACCCACCGTAGTCTAAGCTATAAGGTTCCGTTATATATTTACTACCAAGGTTACGGTATTAGAATAAACTTAAACAATATACTACTAAGAGCAGCACTAGTTACAACGGCGTTAACAGGAGCCACAACCTTAGGGCTAGGTGATACTAGTATAGATAATGGGGATTCTTAAGTAGTTACGCAAGGTTAGTTATAGGAAATAGTTAATCACTTACAAGATAATAATAGGATACTTAAAGAATGCATTAATGGAATTAGAGCAGCAAAGATTAAGTTACCTTTAATTAAACAATTCTTAGGAGAAAAGTTAAAGCTTAAGGGATTTCTTACATAGATGCACTTTAAGGTAGTATAGGAAGGAGCGAAGTTAGCAACATTATTAGACCAAGTAGCCTATGCAGGATTGTTCCTAATAGGGAGGGCACTTAAGTAGTTTAAGCCGTATCTCACGGAAATATAGGCTAATGGCATAACAACTACTAACCAGGATGTACGGTATATATTTACCAGTTAAAACAGGTTTGTAGAGCAACTAATATAGATATTTAGAGACCTAAAGGCCATAACTACAGCAAAACAAAAGCTTCAGAACTTAGTATAACGCACTTTAGCAATTAAGTATACAACACAGTTTTAAACACTAGCCATATAGGTTAAGTGGAATAATAGGGCGCTTATAGCACAGTATAAATAGGGACTTAAGGCTAAAGTCCAGGACGTAATTATCCTAATAGAAGATACGGATACTCTAAGAGAGTTAATAGATTAGTTAATAAAGATTAATAATAGAATCTACTAAAGGGAACAAGCCAAGAGAGGGCAAGACAGAGTTCCACAGTTATATAAGGTGTAGAGTATGCAATAACAGACACAGAGTTAAAAACTATGGAATAGCGCAGAGCTAATAAACCTAAGTAGTACCAAAGAAACCTAAAGATGGGAAAAAAAACTATAGAAACCTAAAGGTTAAGGATTAAGTAATTAAAGGACCTAGGAGCAGAGGCCAAACTAGGGATCTTAGTAGCAGAAGACGTTTAGGCGGACTCTATAGCAAGAAAGATGGTTCAAAGATAGAGCTTATATAAATTGCGGAAAATAGGGTCATTTTGCCAGAGACTGTAGAGGTGGTTAGAGTAACCACGTAGTAAAGGGAACTAGACCAGCAGACGGCACATACGTACAGAGGGACAATAGTGCACTGTGAGGAACAAAAGAGTGTTCAATTAACAGTTTTGCGTATTATTACAACAATGTATACTAAATTTATAAGGACGCTAAGTACGGCGCAAGCTATTAGCTATAAGAGCTAGAGTTAAAAGGACTCTAAGGAACCAGAGAGTTAGACAAAGAATAAAATCAACTCTATAAGCTAAATTAAGATATTACAGCAACGTGCGGATAAAGATTAGTAGCAATAACAATAGAGTCAGAGTACTTATTAATTAACAGTAACAAGAATAAAAAGGAGGCTAACTAGGAGCACTTAAACCTTAATAACGCAATAGAAGCAGAGACTGAGACTATTACCAAACAAGGTTTAGTAACAGATGTTATAACACCATTAGATATAATTTCTATCGCTTTATAAGATAATAGGAGTAATGTTTAGAAGAAACTAAGCAAGCAGATAACTGCTAGTGCTAGCTTATTACTTAATAAAGGCAAAAGGCCACAGGCTTAAGATTCTTAAGAAGAGATAAGAGAAGCTTAAGATTCTTAAAGTAAGATAAGATACACCTAAGGACCCACAATGGACAAAAACTGATAGAAAAGGGCAGTAACTTAGTTTAGTAACAAACGAATAAGCATAGGATGCAAGTTTAAAAACTACAAGTTTAGAGAATAAGTAAGAACATTAGTAATCCTAGGTAAACGCAGTGTTTAGCCTAAAGATTAAACAGTCAATACTAGGATTAAAAGGCAAGATAACTATAAAGATCTAGCTGCAAGACGCAGAAAATAAGAAACTATGGATAAGTTCAGAATAAGAATCATTATATAGCAAGAGCAAAAGCTAGACAAGAGATTAGCTATGCTAGGTCATATAAAGAACAGAGCACCCATACAAAGAGTTACCAATAGGCCAAGTATAGGGATACTAAGGGCAAAATGGTTAGACGAACTAGAATAAGAAGAGGATCTAGATATTCCAACTAGGTTCAAAGAAAGATATACTAAAGGATATTACGATACAGCGATAATAAGGTACTTTCTAACAGATAGACTATATACACTAAACTAGTTATACGGAAAGTGGTATAGGCAATGACACAGTGATAAATAGGAAGATTTTTATATATGGCTAAATAAAAAAGTTGTCTAAGACTAACCCATTATAGAGAAACGCATAAGTCACATTAAAGGAGCATTAATTATAATGTTAAGGAACCTAGAAGAGGGATCTAGGGACTAGAGAAGTAAGCAACAAATCTTAGTACCCGCAGTAGAGATACCAGTGGTTAGGATAACTAGGTATAGGTTTAAACTTAAGGATAAAAACAAACTAAGAGTTAACCTAAACCATATAGCGCATTATATACTATTATAAATAGCTTATATGGATAACACGTGTAATATATATAGAGCACCTAAAGACAAGAACCAGAAGTACCTAGTAAGAATATATTAGGTACCAGAGGAAAAGCGGTTCAGAAACGCTAAGTATATATATAGTTGGCACCCAGTAGAAGTACAAGGTTAAGGGGACTTAATACTTTAACTAGGAAGATTCCTTATAGAAGAATACCTAGATAGATAATAGTGGTAGGAATACCTAGAGAACACTTATCTATAGTATGTAGAGGAAAAGAAACAAACTAAGTATTAGCTAAAGTTGGACCAAGTATAGGCAGGATTAAGTAGCCAATAGTTAGGAAAAGGGGAGGCGCATAGGACTAAGGGGAACTAGTATTAAAGCCTTAGACCCTTAAAGGAATTTAAGGACAATACCTAAATTTAAGAGCCAAGTGGCAAGATTAGTAGTTTAAAGCGTTGGTAGATAGTGGAGTAACTAGAAACCATATATTACTAAAGGCAGTGGAAAGAATGGGGTTACTATATAGATAAAAGGAACACCTATATCCACTTATAATGATTTTAGGAGATTAGATAGCCTACGGAGGAGGTGTTATTAATCTTAAAATAGGACCTATTTAGATAACTATTAAAGGGAGACCAGTTAGAATGTCTTTTAATATCCTACTGTTAGGACAGGACAAGGCAATACTAGGAATGCCTTGGTTATAGGAGTATAATCTAAAGATCAATTGGGTTATAGGTTAAGTCAATATTAAGGATATATAACGGCGTAAAGTGCAATAGTAAACTAAGTTAGTATAGTACTAAGTTAAAGCAATATATAAAGAGACTGAGCGAGGCTTAAGTCATATACCAAAAAGATACTATAAGTATGGTAAAAAGTTATAGTTACTAAAAAGTGAAAAGCTATTAGAACATGCAGCTTAGGACTATAAAATAGAATTAGAAGAGGGAATAAGTCTAAAGTTCTTTTTAATCTATAAGCTTACTGAAACAGAGTTAGTAGCGCTTAAGAAGTTTATCTAGGAGAACTTATAAAAGGGATATATCAGACCATTATAGTCATTAGTAGGATATTTAGTATTGTTTATCCTAAAGAAAAACAGAAAACTTAGGATGTGTATAGACTACAGACAGTTAAACAGCATTACTAGGAAGGATAGGTATCCTTTACCCTTAATTAGCGAAATCCAAGATAGGATAGGCAACGTAAAGATCTTTATAAAGATAGATCTAAGGTAGGCGTACCACTAGATTAGAATTAAGAAAGGCGACAAATAGAAGGCAGCCTTTAGGTTAAAGGAAGGACTATATAAGCTATTAGTTATGCAATTTAGGCTTATAAATGTACTAGCAATGTTCTAGAAGCAAATTAATAGTGTGTTAGGAGAACACCTAGATGAATTTATTATAGTATACCTTAACAACATTATTATCTACTTAGAAAGTAAGGAAGAATATAAAGAATACGTTAAATAGGTCTTAAAGAGACTATAGAAAGAATAGATGCCAGTAGCAATTAAGAAATACGAGTTCTTTACCAGGAAGACTAATTTTATTAGATTTATTATTAAACTAGGCTAACTTAGTATAGATCTAAAGAAGATCGAGGCTATAGTAAATTAGCAAGAACTAGAGAATGTTATATAGTTAAAATCGTTCCTAGGGTTTTGCAATTATTATAGAAGGTTTATAGCGTAATAGTTACAGGATATTAAGCCATTTACGCACTTAACGAAGAAGGAAGAACTATGGGTATAGGGAAAGGAGTAATAGGAACTGTTTAAAAGAATTAAAGAGTTGTTTACCTAGGAGCCAGTTCTTAAGATCTATTAACTAGGTCTAAAGACGGTTGTAGAAACAGATATATTAGACTTTATACTAGGGGCGTACTTCCTATAGAAATATTAAGATAGATGGCACCCAGTGGTATACTACAGTCGGAAAATAACACCACTAGAGTTAAACTATGACATCTACAATAAGGAGTTGTTAGGTATAGTTACAGCACTTAAAGAATAGAGAGCATTCTTGCAAAGTATAGAGAAACTATTTATAGTTAAGATAGACTATAAGAACCTTATAGGATTCCTAATAACAAAGGAACTCAACTAAAGACAGGTTAGATGGGCGGAAATGCTTATAGAATACCATTTCGAAATTCAGTATACTAAGGGTATAGACAATGCACGAGCAAACGCTCTAAGTAGAAAGGCTAAACTATAAAGTAATAAAAAGCTATTAGGGGCTTTATTGCGAAAGGATTAAGATAGATTAATTAGGTACAATTATCTAAAGATTATAGCAACTAAAGAAAGTCAGATCTATAAATTACTAGAGAGTAAGTGGATATAGAAGATCTAAGACGTATAGGTAGAGGATCTAGACTTAGAGTAATATAAAAATAGAGAAGTAACGTATATGCCTAAGTCTATCACAGAAGAATTTGTTAAGGAATTTTATAAGGGAATAATATAAGGACATAGTGAAGCTATAGGCTTAGTATTAAGACTTTAAAAGGAGTACATTATTTAAGGAATCTGGGGACTAGTAAGACAAGTTATAAAGAAATATTTAGATTGCCAAAGGAACAAACCAATAAGGCATAAGCCGTATAGAGGGCTACAACCTATTAAGATACCAGGAAGACCATAGGAGGTTATATTATAGGACTTTATTATTAAGCTACTAAAGTTAAGAGATCCTATTACAGGACAAGATCACAACGTGATTTTAGTAATAGTAGATAAGCTAATAAAGTGGGGATACTTTATAGCATGCACTAAAAAGATATTAGTAGAAGATATCACTAGAATCTATATAAAAGAAGTGTTTATAAGACATAGAGCACTAGACAAGATTATATCGGATAGAGATCTAAGATTTATAGTAGCATTTTAGGAAGTATTTTTGGCAAAACAAGGGGTTCGCGTAGCAATATCTACAGCATATTATCCGCAGACAGATGGATAAACGGAAAGACTAAACTAGACACTGGAGCAGTATCTAAGGCATTATATTAATTACGCACAGAATAATTAGGTATTATTATTACTAGTTATACAGTTTATATATAATATAACACTATAAAAAGGAATAGGGACATTACTATTTAAGGCAAATTATAGGTACAAGCCAAGAATATCATTGTCGCTATATTAAGCAAAAAAGACAAGTAGTATAGCTAAATAAAGAATGGAGATATTAATAAATCTTTATATAGACCTTAAAGAAACAGCTAAACTAGTATAAGAATAAATAAAAAGGTACTATAATGCTAAGAGATCTAAGGGACCAGATCTTAAGGAGGGGGATAAAG